>Ga0182030_10000125_pt1 | contig 121851 bp, 108 predicted proteins | sample 812S3MmetaG_FD_121299 | JGI IMG/M metagenome (GOLD analysis project Ga0182030, IMG submission 121299) | Permafrost microbial communities from Stordalen Mire, Sweden - 812S3M metaG (Illumina Assembly) | ecosystem: Environmental > Terrestrial > Soil > Wetlands > Permafrost | place: Sweden... | reverse complement strand
AGGCCGCCCATGCAATAACCGGTGGTAGCGATTCCGCCGGGCATGACCTGTGGTTGCGCCGCGAGAAATTCCAAAAAAGCGCGGGTGTCCGACATGATGTTCGCTGGCGTCGCCGGCGCAAAGAACTTCTCCATCAGCACCTTGCGTTTCTCGGGATCGCTGAACACCGTATGGGGATCCATCGGCTCATAGGGCCCCGAGCGATAGTAAAGATCGGGCAGCAGTACGTAGTAGCCTAAGTTCGCCAGACGCGCGCCGAGCTCGAGCATCGCCGGGCGTATGCCGAGGCCGTCCATGAACACCAATACCGCTGGCCAAGGGCCGTTGCAGGTCGGCTGATAGACATAGCTTGGACAGGTGCCGTCACGGGTCTTGATATCAAGCTTGCTCATCGGCGATTTGTAGCATACCCGGATGCCTCAACCGAGCGCCTTGACGATCTCCTCGGTCATCTTTTTGGCGTCGGCAAACAGCATCATGGTGTTGTCACGGAAGAAAAGCTCATTGTCCACGCCCGCATAGCCCGAACCCATGCCACGTTTGACGAAGAGTACGGTCTTGGCCCTTTCCACATCCAGGATGGGCATACCGAAAATGGGTGACTTGGGATCGGTTTTGGCGGAGGGATTGGTGACGTCATTGGCGCCAATCACATAGGCAACATCGGTCTGGGCGAATTGCGAATTGATGTCTTCCAGCTCAAAAACTTCGTCGTATGGCACATTTGCCTCGGCCAGCAATACATTCATGTGGCCCGGCATTCGACCCGCCACGGGATGTATGGCATAGGATACCTTGACGCCCTCGGCCTTGAGCCTGTCAGCCATCTCGCGCACCGCATGCTGCGCCTGGGCCACCGCCATACCGTATCCGGGCACGATGATCACGCTGGAGGCGTTCTTCATGATAAAGGCGGCGTCCTCCGCCGATCCCTGCTTGACCGGTCGGGACTCCTTGACCCCGGCTGCCGCTACCTCGCCACCAAAACCACCGGCAATCACCGAGATGAAGCTGCGGTTCATCCCTTTGCACATGATGTAGGAGAGAATCGCGCCAGATGAGCCCACCAGTGCGCCCGTGATGATCAGGGCGGTGTTCTCCAGCGTAAAGCCGATGCCTGCTGCCGCCCAACCGGAATAGGAGTTCAGCATCGATACCACTACCGGCATGTCTGCGCCGCCAATCGGAATGATCAGGGTAATACCGAAAACGAAGGACAGACCGGTGATGGCCCAGAAGGCCCAATGTGGCTGATGCATGGAAAAGTAGACGATCAGTCCGAGGATCACCAGCAAGATCAGCAGATTCAGAGCATGCCGCGCCGGAAGGATGATGGGCGCGCCTGACATGTTGCCGTTCAATTTGGCGAAAGCGATGATCGAACCGCAGAAGGTGATTGCACCGATGGCGCCGCCCAGGCTCATTTCTATCAGGCTCTGGGTACGAATGGCGCCCTCAGTGCCGATGCCGAAAGCATCGGGCGAATAAAGCGCCGCACCCGCGATCAGCACCGCGGCCAAGCCGACCAGTGAATGAAAGGCCGCCACCAGCTGCGGCATATCGGTCATCGCAATACGCCGGGCCATCACCGCACCGATGCCGCCGCCGATGGCCAGCCCGCCGATCACCAAGCCCCAGGTCAATGTATCGGTGACGCCAGTCACCCATAAGGTGGTCAGCACGGCGATGGTCATGCCGATCATGCCGTTGCGGTTGCCCGCGCGCGAGCTGGCCGGGGATGCCAGGCCCTTCAGGGCGAGAATGAAGAACAGCCCGGCAAGCAGGTACAGGAGGGCCGCAAGATCCGCATGGCCGGTCACTTCTTGTCTTTCTTCCTGTACATGGCCAGCATGCGCGCGGTCACCAGAAAGCCGCCGAAGATATTCACACTCGCCAGGATCAGCGCGACAAAACCCAGGATTTTAGAGGCCCAGGAGGCTCCGTGGACGGCCGGGACCGCCACGGCGACCAAGGCGCCGACAATGATCACCGAGGAGATGGCGTTGGTCACGCTCATCAGCGGCGTATGCAACGCCGGCGTCACGCCCCAGATCACGAAATAGCCGACAAAAATCGCCAGCACGAAGATCGAGAGCCGGAATACAAAAGGATCAATCATTTCCATAAATCAGCCTTGCACTGCCGGATGGACCACTACTCCGTCCCTGGTCACCAAGGCGCCCTTGATGATCTCATCGTTCCAGTCGATCGCCATTGCACCGGTCTTCCTGTCCACGAGCAAGGAGATGAAGTTGAACAAGTTGCGCGCGTACAGCGCCGAGGAATCCACGGCCAGCCGTGCGGGCAGATTGGTGTAGCCCATGATTGTGACGCCATGCACCTCAACTACCTCATCCGCTCTGGTAAGCGGGGTATTGCCGCCGGCCTCCGCCGCCAGGTCCACAATCACCGATCCGGGTTTCATGGTCTTGATCATCTCCGCGCTTACCAGCACCGGCGCCTTGCGGCCCGGAATCAGCGCAGTGGTAATGACAATATCCTGCTTCTTGATGGTCTCGGCGATCAAAGCCGCCTGCTTGGCCCGATATGCCGGGGACATTTCCTTCGCATAGCCGCCGGCCGTCTGGGCGTTCTTGAACTCCTCGTCCATCACGGCCACGAAGGTGGCACCCAGGGATTCGACCTGTTCCTTGGTGGCCGCGCGCACATCGGTGGCGCTGACAATCGCACCCAGCCGCCTGGCAGTGGCAATGGCCTGCAACCCCGCCACGCCGACGCCCATCACCAGCACACGCGCCGGCGCGATGGTCCCGGCCGCGGTCATCATCATCGGCATGGCGCGACCGAATTGCGCGGCAGCGTCGATGACCGCCTTATAGCCGGCAAGATTGGCCTGAGAGGAGAGCACATCCATCGCCTGGGCGCGCGAAATGCGGGGCAGGAATTCCATGGCAAAGGCGGCGACGCCCTGCTCTGCCAGCGCACGGATAGCGCCCTTTTCGGCATATGGAGCAAGCAGCGCGGCCAGCACCGCACCTTTCTTAAAAAGAGTGGTTTCGGCGCCCTTGGGACCCCGCACCTTCAGAACAATGTCGGCCCCCTCGAGCGTGGTGCTCGCATCGGGTGCAATCGATGCGCCGGCGGCCGCATAGTCTGCATCGGAGATGCGCGCGCGCTCACCCGCCCCGGCCTGAATCACCACATCCAGGCCTAGACCTTTGAGTTTCTTGATCGACTCCGGTGTCGCGGCAACGCGCCATTCACCGGGAGCGGATTCCTTGGGGACGGCGAGCCTCAATTACATCCTGTTTTTGTCAATTGGAAGTCCGGAAAATGTCGAGGTGGTGCAAATCATACCCTGTCGCGCCTCGCGCGGCACTCGCACCAAGCGGTATATTCTACAGTCAGATCTACAGTCAGACATCCGGCTGCCCACCGGGCGCAGCCGCTGCCCGCTTTGGTACCGTTCCTGCGGAGGTCGAATGAGCCGTCCCTGCTTGTCGCCTGAACTGCGAGGTTTCCGGGTGGCGCTGCTCTGCGCCGCTTTGTGGGTGCAGGTGCCAGAAGCTGCATTGGCAGCACCCGCGGCCGTCGTTCCGGCCACCGCTTCTGCGAAAGCCTCAACCGCCTTCCCCAACAAGGTCATCAGCATCGAAGGGGTGACCCAATACGCGCTCAGCAACGGGTTGACGGTGCTGCTGTATCCGGATGACTCGAGCAATACCACGAGCGTCAATATTACCTACAAAGTCGGTTCACGCTTCGAGAGCTACGGTGAAACAGGAATGGCGCACCTGCTCGAGCACCTGAGCTTCAAGGGGACGCCCCGCAATCCGAATATCCCCGATGAGATCTCCCGCCACGGCGCCAGTGCGAACGCCACGACCGCGGACGATCGCACCAACTACTTCGAGACCTTTCCGGCAACCCAGGCCAATCTCGAATGGGCTCTGGGCCTGGAGGCCGACCGGATGGTGCACTCCTTCATCGCCAAGAAGGACTTGGACAGCGAGATGACCGTCGTGCGCAACGAATACGAGCGCGGCGAGAACAACCCCGCCAACATCCTGCGCGAGCGGGTGTTGGAGACGGCCTATCTTTGGCACAACTATGGACACCCGACGATCGGCGCCCGATCCGACATCGAGAATGTACCAATCACCGATCTGCAGAAGTTCTATCACACCTACTATCAGCCCGATAATGCCGTACTCATCGTTGCCGGCAATTTCGATGAGACGAAGACTCTCGCCTACATCCAGCGCGTGTTCGGGGTGATTCCGCGGCCGACTCGGGTTCTACCCAACCCGTACACGGTGGAGCCGGCGCAGGACGGCGAACGCACCGTGACGCTGCGGCGTACCGGTGGCCAGCTGGTGCTCATCGAATCGTTCCACATTCCCGCCGACGCGCAGGCCGACAGTGCAGCGCTCGGTCTGCTGGCCGAGATGCTCAATGAGCGTCCATCGGGCCGGCTGTACCGGGAACTGATTGCGACGAAGCTTGCGGTTCAGGCGAGCGCCAACGCGGCAAGCATGCACGATCCCGGCTATCTGATGTTCACGGCGATATTGCCGAAGGATGGCGATCTTCCGGCCGCCCGAGCGGCGTTGGACAAGCTGGTCGCCGCACTGGCGACTGAGACTTTCACCGATGCGGAACTGCAGCGCGTGAAGGCACAGGAACTCAACGGCTACGAGCGCCTCATGAACTCCTCGCAGCAGATGGCCTCCGACCTGAGCGAAAACGTGGCGGCGGGAGACTGGCGCCTGCTGTTCTGGGACCGCGACCAGATGGCGAAGGTAACGATCGCGGACGTGCAGCGCGTCGCACGCACATACCTCATCACTTCCAACCTGACGGTGGGTACATTCATTCCGGAGGACAAGCCCCTGCGCGCCGCGATTCCGGCCGCGCCGCCGCTCACGGCCCTGCTCGAGGGCTATGCCGGAAGCAAGACGGTCGAAGCCGGCGAGCGGTTCGAGGCAACGCCGGCCAACATCGAGGCACGCACCACACGCACCACGGTCGGCGCGCTGAAGATCGCGTTCCTGGAGCGCAAATCCCGTGGCGGCCGCATGAGCGGTGTGATCAGACTGCATTTCGGCGACGTGCAGTCGCTGCAGAATCTGGGCAATGTCGGCAGGCTCACCGGGGCCATGCTCATGCGTGGCACCCTGAAACACACCCGCCAGCAGCTGCAGGACGAACTGACGCGCCTGAAGGCGACGATGGGCGTGTCCGGCGAGGCAGATGGTGCGGTCGTGTCATTCGAGACCACTCGAGAGAACGTGCCGGCTGTGCTCGACCTGGCGGCCGAGGTATTGCAGCAACCTGCCTTCCCGGCCGATCAGCTCGATGAGATCAAGCGCCAGCGGCTGACGCAGATCGGCAGCTCCCGGACCGAGCCACAGTCATTGGCCACCCAGGCCGAGCGCCGCTACCTGTCGCCCTACACCCCGGGAGACTTCCGTTACGTCCCTACCTTCGATGAGGAGGTGGCATCGGTCGGCAAAATCGCGGTCCAGGATCTGCAGCAGTTTCAGCAGCGCTTCTACGGTGCCTCCAATGGCGAGGCCGCCTTCGTCGGCAGCTTCGACGCCGCTGCGCTGACGCAAGCCCTGCAGCGGAATTTCGGCTCCTGGAAGAGCCCGAGTGCATACGTGCGCGCACCAGCCGTCTACAAGCCCACCGCTGGGAAATCCGAGACCATCGATACGCCGGATAAGGCGAATGCCGTGTACTTCTCCAATGGCGCTTTACGGCTGCGTGACGACGATCCCGCCTATCCTGGCTTGGAGATCGGCAATGCCATTCTTGGCGGCGGGTTCCTCAATTCGCGGCTCGCAACCCGGATCCGCCAGCACGATGGAGTCAGCTATACGGTGGGTTCCGATGTGAGCGCCGACCCCCTGGACGCCGTAGGTTCGTTCTCGGTGTACGCGATCTGCGCCCCGCAGAACATCGGCAAAGTCGAGACCGACGTCCACGAGGAGCTCGAGCGGGCCCTGAAGGCGGGATTTACCGCCAAGGAAGTTGCGGACGCGAAATCCGGCATCCTGCAGTCACGCATCGTCGGCCGCTCGACCGACCGCGCCCTGGCGGGCGCTTTGGTCAATCACCTGTTTCTGGGCCGCGACTTCACCTGGGATGCCCAATTCGAGCGCAGCATCGCCACTGCGACGTCGCAAACCATCGCCGCCGCAATGCGTCAATATATCGATCCACAGTCTCTGTTCACCGTGAAGGCCGGTGATTTCTCAGTCCCCAAGCCATGAGGTTGGCATACGGTGCGATGCTTCTGTGGGCCGCCCTGGCCTGTGGCGCGAAGGCATCCGGACCTTCAGCCCCCGCCATTCTCCTGACGTGCTGGTCGGACGATACCGTCAGACACCCGGGCAATCCCATGCCCGGCAGCGTGACGCCATCGGGAGCCACGGTGACGAATCCGGAAATGCGGCACAAGCTCGATGCCATCAACGTGCTGGCCTACGGCTTTTTGCAGGTCGATGCCTCGGGCAACTTGTACTTCGGCCACCCGGCCGTCGACCTGTCCGCGAGCGACGTGCGGCAATTCTGCCACCCACATCCGAATGCTTGCCCACATGCCGACTCCGCCTTGGCGGGGAGCTTCTCCGCCTTTGCGCGCCTGGACAATCGGCATCATACCCTGCGAAAGATTGCATCCATCGGCGGCGCGGGCACCCAGTCTTCCTTGGATAACGCCCTCAATCATCCCGAAGCGGTTGTCCAATCCGCCGTTTCGCTCATTCAGGCCTACCATCTGGACGGCATCGATCTTGACTTCGAGCCGGACGATTTCTTCAATCCAGGGCAGGGTGAGCAGTACGCGCAACTCGTGGTTGCGCTGCGGCAGGCGCTGGGCGGGCAGGCATTCATCAGCATCGAGGTCCCCGGGGATTGGGAGACCCTGCGCAGCATCGACTGTCCGGCCGATATGCGCTGCCGCAACAACCTTGCGCTCATTGCCGCCAATGGCTATGTCTCACTCATGGGCTACGAGTACCACGGCCCTTATTCCCCCGGGACCGTCACCGGCAATGACTCCAACCTCTACAGCGATCCCGACGAGCCCCTGCTGCCGAGGTTCTATCACGCCAGCGACAACCAGGCGGTCGGGTATTTGACCTTCCGGAGCGTGCCGACCGACAGGATCCTGCTGGGCTTTCCGGCCTACTTTGTGTCCTACGGCGGAGTCGAAGCCCCGCCGGGCAGCCACGGGCTGTATCAAGCGTTCGAGCGTTCCCAAACGGCGGCCTATGATCTGGGCTCCCAAGGTGACGGAACCTATCGGACCGCGCAGCGGCTGCTGCAGTCCGGGTTCGCGGCGCACCGGCAAATGATCGGCGGCAAGCTCAGCGCTGTCTATGCCTACAGCGTCGCGCTCAAGCAGTGGATCAGCTACGACGACCCGGATTCGGTCGCCGCCAAGGCTGACTACGTCATGACCCGGCATCTGGCCGGCTTGATGATGTGGGAGATCGGTGAGGACGTGCCCGTGGACAGCCGGCAGTCGCTGCTGGGAAGCGCGCACCGGGCATTGTTCGGCACCGACCCCTAGCCGCACCTGGGGAGGTGCTGACTCGGTACTTTATTTCTTTGGCTTCTCGAACAGTTCCACGAATCCACCGACGTCCGGATCGCGAAGCATCGCTTCTCGGGTGCCATCCCCTTTGGTCACGATGCCGGTGGCCGACAGCACCCGCGCGCCCGCCGCCTTGGCGCGCCTCAAGAGCGCCTCCAGCCCGACTACCTCGAATCCCACGTAGCCGACTCCGATGTCGGTAATGTTGTAGCTGTCGACGGCCTTCTTGCGATTCTGGAACTCGATCAACGCGAAGTTGAGCCGGAACGCGGGAGCGGCCGCCTCAGCGAACGACTCGTCGTACACGCGCATGACATTGCCGTGGCCCCCAACGACGGAGTCGTAGAAATCTCCCTTCAGCCACGGTGCGTCTGCGGCTTGAGGATGTCCGCCGAGCAGTTCTCCATAAAACGCCTTCGCCTTGGCCGAATCCAGCACCACGATCCCGGCATGCCCGACACCGGGTCGCGCGTCGGGATTCTCGATACGACCAGCCTCTTGCGGCGCCGCCGGACGCTGATTGAGGAGCTCGATGTCCAGACCATCCGGATCGGTGAGGTACGCGATTGTGCCCTTGCTCTGTCCCGGAGGCGCGATCAGTTGAGCTCCCCAGGATCGTGCCCGCAGCATGCCTTGCGTCTGCAACTTCGACCACAGCAATTGCGCATCCGGGACCACCAGGCTGAAGTGCGTTGCGCCCGGCTCCCAGGCGGAGTGCCCAGCCAGACTCCGGCGTTTGATTCCCTTCAATTCCTGCAGGTACACCACGAATCGCGCACCTGAGGCATCGTTGACGATGAACATCCTGGCCGTGCGCGCCTCAATACCACCGACGCCGTAGAGCTGCGCAAGGACTTTGTCCTTGTGCCATGCCGTACTGTCCGCAGGGTCGCGGCTGAACCCAATGGCCTGGTAAAAGGCCACGGATTGGTCGAGATTAGCCACCATGCGCCCGACGAAGGCGAGGCCGACCACCTTGCCTTGCTGGTCACCGGCAAGCGCCTGGCACCTGCCCGGAGTTCCCAGCACGAGCCACGATGCGCCGACCGCGATCATCCACTTGAGGATGCAATGCCTGGGCATGGCCATAAATACTGCTTAGCGAAACAGATCCCGAACCTTGCTGAGAAACGAGTGAGAACGCATATGTCTGAGTGTCGCGACCCACTGGTCTTCAGCACGCAGCTTTCTCTGCAAATGCGCCTCCTCTGCCTTCATCAGTTCCAGGATCCTGGTGTCCTCGTCTTCGGTCAGCCAGTACCCGTGCTGATTCTCGCAAAGCTCCATTTCCAGATCGTAGAACCTGTACCTGAACTTCATGAGAAGAGCGCTACATTCAGGGCATTTATCCGCGGTAGGTGCGGAGCCGAAGACCAGCGTCCCCTTCGCATGTTCACCGAAGTCAAAGACCTCATCTTCCAGCTGATCAAGTTCCTGATGCTCCAGCCACATGCCTTTACAGGTTTGGCAGTAGTTGACCTTGATCGCATGCCGAGTCGTCGGCGTGAGTTCTGTCTGACATTTTGGACATTTCAATTGGGCCTCCCCTTCTCGTGATTCGCATCGGGACGATCGCCAGTATAGCTTCGCGGACTGGTGCCGCCCAAGGCCAGAAAGAGCTGCACCGTATCCAGGTAACGCTGCGCGACCGCCCTGACGTACCCAAGGCGTGCCTGCTGGTATGAACGTTCGGCATCCAGCACTTGGAGCACCCCCGTGTTGCCTTCCGCGTAGCTGGCCCGTGCCAGCTCCAGGCTGCTCTGCGCCGCCTGTTGCGCCTGAAGCTGCGCATCGAGTTGCTCGGCATCGTGATTCAACGCCTCCAGCATGTCGGCTACCTGCCCGAAAGCCTCAAGTACCGTCTGGCGGTAACTGGCCGCAGCTGCATGCATGGCATCCACCGCGGCGCGTTTCTCGGCACGAAGTGTGCCCCCATCGAACAGCGGCGCCGTCAGGCCCGACAGAACGCTCCACGCCGTATCGGCGGAATCAAACAGCTGTCCCGCCTTGACTGCCTGTTGCCCGAGCGTGGCGGTCAGCTGAATCTTCGGATACAGATTCGACTCGGCGACACCAACCGCACTGGTCGCCGCATGCAGTTGCGCCTCGGCGGCGAGAATGTCCGGTCGGCGATGCGCAAGCTCGGAAGGCAAGCTCACCGGTAGTTCAAGGGGCAACGCGATCTGACCCAGCTCAACGTCGGCAGGCAACTCATGGGCGGGAGGCTGACCGAGTACCACCGACAAGGCGTGATGAGCTTTCGCCAGCTCTTGGCGCAAAGGCGGCAGCAGGGCCATGTCGTTTGCAATCTGACTCTGAGCGCCCACCACGTCGATGCGCGCCACGGAGCCGTCGTCAAAAGCCGTCTGCACCAACTTCAGATTGTCCTGATCCTGCTCCAGGATGGTCTCAAGGGTCGTGATCTGCGCACGGGCTGAGGCGATGGCCAGCGCTTGCATGACGGCCTGTCCGGTCACCGTGAGATACGCTGCTTCGAGCTGGTGTTTTCTCACCTGTGCCAACGCATACTGCTGCTCGACACTGCGCGCGACACCGCCAGTGTAGTCCAGCGTGTAGCTGACGGTCGGACCGATGGCAAAGTAGGTAAACGGCGGCAGATTGAAGAAGCCACCCAGAAACTCATCCCCGTATTTCTGACGCCCCGTGCCCGCGGCCAGTCCCACCTGGGGATATCGCCTACCCGACTGTGCCAATGCCAGTTCTTGAACCTGGGCAAGCGTCGCAGCGGATGCAACGAGAGTTTCATTGTGTGCGACCGCCTGCCCGACAATGCCGTTGATGGCATCGGAACGGAAAAGATTCCACCAATCGCCTTCTATCTCTTGTCCCAGTACGACGTGCTGCGCTGCCGTGCCCGACTGCGTGCCCCCGCTGTGCGCGCTGTCTTCGATGTAACGCGTTGCAGCCGGCGGCACCGGCGCCACGAACTTCGGGCCCAGGGTGCAGCCGCAGGCCATGGCGGCGCAAACCATTGTGAAGATGCGCTGCATGGCTATTCGATCGCCACCGGCTCGGCAGCGGCCCTCCTGCCCTTGCGCAGCAGAAGCACCAGTGGAATCGACGCCAGGCTCAACACCGTCATCAATTTGAAATCGTTGTCGTAGGCAATCATCGCCGCCTGCTGGGTCACCGTCGCGTTGAGTGCCGCCAGGGTTTGCAAGGTCGGCAACCCATTGGGCACTCGGGCCCGCAGCATCGGACTGTAGGCGGTGACATGCTCGGCCAATGTTGAATGCATGATCTGGGTATAGCGAGTCAGAAGCGTCTCAACCATGGAGATGCCGATACTGCTGCCGAGGTTTCGCGTCAGGCTGAATATCGCCGTGCCTTCATTGCGCAGAACCGGTGATAGCGTCGCAAATGTCACGGCAGCCAGCGGCACATAGACAAAACCGGTGCCAAGACCCTGGGCCAGACCGGACCAGATGACGATCGCCGAATCCATCTGCAGATCGAATCCCGCCATTTGCCAGGACGAGAATGCGGTCATGGCAAATCCGGCGGCGATGATCACGCGGGTGTCGATTTTGCCCATGAGCCGCCCGACGATGAACATGGCGCAAAACGTCCCGAGCCCGCGCGGGGCTGTGACCAGCCCGGTGGTCAGGACGGGATAATTGAGCAAGTCCTGCAGCAAGGGCGGCAGCAGCGCGAGGGTCGCAAACAACACGGCGCCGACGATGAAAATGAATACATTGCCGGTCAGGAAATTTCTGTCTTTGAAGAGCGCAGGACTCACGAATGGCGATTTCGCCGTTGTCAGCATATGCACGATGAACAGATACAAGGCCATGCCGGCGATGCCGGCCTCGATCCAGATCTCCTTTGAGCTGAACCAGTCCCTCAATTGCCCGCGATCGAGCATGAGCTGCAGCGCACCGATGCCAACGCTCAAGGCGGTGAATCCGAAGAAATCGAAGCGCGAGCGACCAATTGCCGTCTCGGACATGGCACTGGCAATGCCGAGGAAGGCGAGAATTCCAAACGGCACGTTGATGTAGAACACCCAACGCCAGTTGTAGTTCTCCGTCAGCCACCCGCCCAATGCCGGACCTATGATGGGGCCGATAGTTACCGCCATCACCCAAATGGCCATGGCCCGCGCGTGATGTGCGGGCGGGTTGATGTCGAGCAGCACCGCCTGCGACATGGGCACCAACGCCGCTCCACACAGTCCCTGCAGCAACCGCGCGGCCACGATCTGTGGCAGGGACTGCGCCAGCCCGCAGAGCATGGATGCGACAGTGAATCCTACGATCGAATACAGGAGGATCCGCTTGCGGCCGAATTGGCCGGCCAGCCAGCCGCTCAGGGGCGTCATGATTGCCGCAGCGATGATGTACGAAGTCAGCACCCACGCCATCTGATCCTGGGTTGCGGAGAGTGCTCCTTGAATGCGCGGTAGCGCCACGTTGGCAATCGTGTTGTCGATGGACTGCATGATCGATGCGAGCATGATCGAGGCCGTAATGACCATGCGGCGCCGACCATCGATGCCCGCGGCGAATGCGGCCGCGTCACTCACCTGCTCGTCACCTCGGTAGCGTGGGCTGCCGTGACCGCCAGCGACTCCCCGCTGCGCGTTCGCGTGTCGACGGTGACGTCGGCACTTAAGCCGGCCTGCAAGCGAAACGTGCTTCCGAGATCGGTCAGCTGCAGGCGCACCGGGACGCGTTGCACGACTTTTACCCAATTGCCGGTCGCGTTCTCCGGGGGCAGCAGCGAGAACTGGGATCCGGTGCCGGGACTCATGCTCGTCACCACGGCGGTGAAGTTCCTGCCGGGGTAGCGGTCGATCACGACGGTGGCCCGCTGCCCGGCGTGCATGCGGGCGAGCTGAACCTCCTTGAAGTTCGCTTCAATCCAGGTGTCCTGAGTGGACACCAAGGCAAATACCGGCGCCGATGCCGCGATGTAGTCCCCAACCTGCAGCTGCTCCACCTTGGTCACGACGCCGGCGGACGGAGCCGTAATGACGGTGTAGGACAGCTCCAGCCGCGCGCGATCAAGTGCCGACTGCGCCTGGGCGACCAGCGGATGCCGCTCGGGTGCAATATCCGGGTCGCCATCCAGGTTGGCGAGTGCGACACCGATTTGCTGGTGAACGTTGGCCACCTGCTGGCGCGCGTCATCGAGCGCGTGCGCGGCCTGATCGAATTGCGTGCGCGAGGCAATACCGGAAGCCAGGAGGCGCGCCTGGCGATCGTATTGCTGTTGCGCATAGGTCTGTGTATCGCGCGCGGTGCGCAGTTCGACCTGCCGTTGCCGATAAGCCGACTTCAAAGAGGCAATCTGCAGCCGGGTCGCGGCCAGGTGCGCCGCAGCGTCCTGGACTGCGATGCGAAACGATGCATCGTCCAGCCGAAACAGAATGGCACCGCGCCGCACCACGTCATTATCGTGCACGTCGACTTCGCTGACGCGGCCGGCCACATTGGCACTGATCGACACCGTCGCCGCCTGGGTATAGGCATCGTCCGTGCTCTCGTAACGGCCGCTGGTGAGGTAGAAATACAGACCTAAGGCCACCACGACCACGGCACCCAGCCACATCAGCGGCTGCCGCAAACGCTGCAAACGTGTCTTCACAACCGGACTTTCGGTGTTCATGGCTGCACGGAAACTCGCTTGCGCCGCGGCGCCGCAGCTGTCGCAGTCGCCAACGGTTCCAGCCCCGCCAGATTAGTGCGCACCTGGTCAAGCAGGCCGATCAGGACACTGGCCTGCTGCTTGGGGATTCCGCGAAAGGCCTCCTCGCGCGTGAGATCGGCAAGCTTCCAGATGTCAGCCACGAGCGGTTTGGCCTTGGCTTTGAGATATATGCACCGCGCGCGCCGGTCGGCCGCATCAATGCGGCGCTCCAGCCAACCGTCACTGGCCATGCGATCCAGGATTCGCACCAGAGTCATTGGCTCGACATCTGTGAGCTCCGCCAGCCGCGCCTGACTGACTCCCTCATTCAGGGCCAAATAGACCAGTGCCCGGCACTGCGGGAGCGTCAGTCCGTGGGCGGCCGCTCGCTGCTCAAAGCGGCGCACATACAGACGGCTCACATCGCGCAGGAGAAAGCCGAAGCTGCGCATGGAATTCATTCATTTGCTCACTGGAGGCGAGTCGCCACCTGCCAACCATATACTAACAAATGTGATCATCCCAAATGTTAGTAATAGGCCAGCTCATTTCCTCACGGCGCGCTCGCACCAGCAGCATCTCAATCCAAATGAAGTATGCGTCTTAATACATTGATTATATAACATATATGAAGCCACCTACAGCGCCTTTGGCGCGACACGAATGCTGAGGGGGCAGCGCCCCACTAAACACGGGTTCGCAGATCGACCCCACGGTCAGCTGTTACTCCGGCTGAGAAACGCCGTCATCTCCTCAAATGGCAACGGCTTACAGATCAGAAAGCCCTGCATCTGGTCGCAACCGATCAGCCGCAGGATCTTCGCCTGCTCTTCGGACTCCACGCCTTCGGCCACGGTCTCCAGCTTCAGCGAACGCGCCAGCGAAATGATCGTCGAAATCAACGTCATGGCGCTCGTATCCTCGAGCATGGATGCAACAAATGATCGGTCAATCTTGAGCGTCTCGACGGGTAACTTGGCCAGATATCCTAGCGAGGAGTAGCCGGTACCAAAGTCATCCAGGGCAATTCCGACACCGAGGGCACGGATCTGCTCAAGCTTCAGGAGGTTCTCGGTCACATCCGAAAGAAGTAGCGTCTCGGTGACCTCTATGTCCAGTCCCGCCTCGGCACCGGCCATCTTCACCGTGCGACTGACGCAGCGGACAAAGTCATCACGGCGCAGCTGCACTGCGGAAACATTGACCGCCACACGCGGGGCGGCCAGACGTTGCTCCAGCCAGCGGGTGCGATCAAGACTGGCCTGGCGCAGCACCCACGCTCCCACCTCCACGATCATGCCCGTCTCCTCCAGCAACGGGATAAAAACGTTTGGCGGGACCAGGCCGTGCTCCGGCCGACGCCACCGAATGAGCGCTTCGACCCCCTGCACCCGGCGCTGCACCAGATCCACCTTGGGCTGGTAATACAACACGAACTCTTCATTCTCCAGCGCTCGGCGCAGGCCCTTCTCCAGCGCCAAACGCTCTACAAATCGTTCGCTCAAATTCGCCGTATAGAAGCCGAAGGTCTTGCCGCCTTCCTTGGCAACACGCAGCGCGGCTTCCGCATTGGCCAGCAGCGCATTGGCGTCGTCCCCGTCGGACGGGAATATCGCAACACCCGCCTTGGCCGTCAGTTCCACGGACTGTTCTCCCACCTTGAACGGCGCCGCGAGCCATTTTCGCCAGAACTCCTCCAGCAGCCGGGAGGCATCAAAACCTTCGGCGGATCCGGGAATGATGGCCGCGAATTTATCGGACCCAATCCGGGCGACTACATCACTCCCTCCGGCGGCCGCGGCAAAGCGTGTGGCCGCAAGCTGCAGCAGTTGATCCCCGCCTTCGCGGCCCAGCGTGTTGTTCAGAACTTCGAAGCGCTCAGGGTCGGCAATCGCCACGACAAATCGGGCCTGTGTATGGCGCGCCATGCCCAGGTACTGGCTGATACGCTCGACGAATGCGCTGCGGTTCGCCAGTCCCGTCAACGGATCAAACGAGGCCAGGTAGCGCAGGCGATCCGCCTTGCCGATATGATCCAGTGCGAATGAGATGTCCTGCGCCAGTTCACCCAGCAGGCGCATCTCCTCCTCATCGAAGTAGCCGGAGGCGTCGGTAAGGAGGACTAGGCAAGCTGTGACTTGCCCGGTAACAATCAGTGGCAGCGCGGCCATGGAGCGGTAACCGCGTGCCACGAACTCTTTCTTGTATAAGGCTTTTGCATCGGCATGCGTCAGATCATTGCACACCTGTGGAAGCTGGCTGCGCAGCGCTGCGACGACCAAGCTGGTTTTGGCAGTCTCCTCGTCGAATTTTAGGATGACGGAAGGAGCCAGATCGTTGGCATCGCCCGCGAAGGCGCTGGGCCGCAATGTGTTTGTTGCTTGATCCAGTAATCCGCACCATGCCACGCGAAAGCCGCCATGCTCAACCGCCAAGCGGCAAGCATCAGTCAACAGCGCGTCGCGATCGGTGGCCCTTACGATCAGGGAATTGATGCCGCTGAGGACCGAATAGGTCCGATTGAGCCTGACGATGCGCAGCTCCGCAAGCTTTCGTTCCGTGATATCGGCCGTCACGCCGACGGTGCGGACCACCTTGCCGCTATCGTCGAGTATCGGAAAGAACCGCGACAGCACCCAGTGTGTCGAGCCATCCGGATGCAGGATGCGAAACTCCAGCTGACCGGCTGCCGGGTACGACCGTACGATTTGCCGCAGCTGCGCACCAACACGTTCCCGATCGTCCGGGAATACTGCTGCAAGCCTGTTCGCTTCGCTTGCCACCCACGAGTCGGGTTGCATTCCCCAAATGCGTTCGAAGCCTGGACTGATGTAGAAAATCTGAACCAGGTCGGGTGATGAGACGAAGAAGACATCCTGGATGTTTTCCGCGAGTTGACGGAATAGTTCCTCGCTGGCACGCAGCTGCACCACCACGCGTTCGCGCTCTTCCACCTCCACCATCAACTGGGTCGCCTGCTCTTGTACCTCCCGGTACAGGCTACCGTTTTCATAGACGCGACCGACTTGCGCGCCAATGATGGTCAACAGCCGTTCGTCTTCCGCGTTGAAGCCACGCGCGCCGAGCTTTTCGCCCACGCAAAGCCACCCGTAGGTATGGGTGAGCGAACAGATTGGAACCGCGATGGCGGCCTGCACCGCCGGAAACCCGGGCGGCAGGCCCAGATCTACCGGTACATCATCGCCCCCCCAGCGCTGCGCGCGCCTCTCCGCATAGACCCGGCGCAGAACTCCCGCATCCTCACGGGGGTCTTTCACGGCCTGCGTGACGAGTGCGCTGAGGCCGCTGACGCACACTTCAGTCTTCCCGTCACTGGCCCTCGCGGTTACGGCGAGTGCCGCAAAGCGGGCGCCGAGCAGTTCGCGTGCATGGGCGCAGACATTGTTCAGCAGCTGCTTGGGATCAAGTTCCGAGGCAAGCTGCAGGTTGAGCTCGGTGAGAACGGACAGGCGGCTGTTCGCCGCGCTCAGCGCATCCGCCCTCTGGGACAGCTTGTCGGTCAGGAGTCGCAGATGTTCGCTATCGAATCCGGCATCGGGCACGACAGTCGGCAGCGCAGCCCCGCCGCCAGCCAAGACCTCCGCAACGGCCTGGAGGAACTGCGGGGTCGCACAGGGCTTGACGAGAACACGGGCCACGGCGCACTGGCGCGCGAGCGAGGTGGCCTCGCGCTCATGATAGTTTGCCGTGTAGAAAATCACGGCCAGGTCCGCCGTCACCGGATCGGCCCGCAGGCGGCGTACGAACTCGTAGCCATCCATGGTGGGCATGAGGATGTCGGAGATCACGAGTTGGAGTGTGCCGGTGCTGGCAATCCTGAGCCCCTCCGCTGCATCCGCGGCCTCGGTCACACGGTAACCTTCGTAGGCCAGCAGGGTCGCGACCAGCTTACGATTGGTCGCCTTGTCATCGACCACGAGAATGTGTGCACCAGCGGTCATGGAGGGGGCACTACCGGTGGCGGGATGGCAAGCACACTCAGGACCTGCGCGGTCAGCGTACGCGTATTGATGGGCTTGGTAATGTACGCATCGCACCCGGCTTCCAGGATGCGCACCTCGTCGCCTTTCATGGCCGAGGCCGTCAAGGCGACCACGGGAAGGTGACGGTAGCGTGGATCGGCCTTCAGCCGGCGGGTCAACTCCAGGCCATCCATCCGCGGTAGTGCGATATCGGTCAGCACCAGATCCGGCATCCGCGATTCGAGCAGGCTCAGCGCCTGCTCGGCATCCTCAGCCCTGATCACGGCGTGCCCCTCCGCCCGCAACACTTCCGAAGCCAGTTTCAGATTCACGGGATTGTCATCGATGACCAGGACGGTGATTCCCATTGGGCGTATCACGGCGAGGGTGTGACCAGTGGTAGTTTCACGGTAAAGAGGCTGCCCTTGCCGACCTCGCTTTCGGCTCTGACAGATCCTCCGTGCAGTTCCGCCAGCCGCTTGGTGAGCACGAGGCCCAAACCGGTACCGTCATGGCGCCGCCCGGTGCCGGATTCCAACTGCTGGAACTCGCAGAACAACTTCGGCAGATCCGCGGCGCAAATACCAATGCCGGTGTCGCGGACCTGCACAGACAGGGCATCGCCCTCGCGCTGCAGACTCAGGCTGACCTCGCCATCGGCATTGGTGAACTTCAGTGCATTCGACAGCAGGTTATAGAGAATCTGCATCAAACGGTGCCGGTCCAGCGTCACCGTAGTGACCTCCTCGCTGACGCGATGCAGCAGCGAGATCCCCTTGCCTTGGGCGATGGGCGAGAGCACTGCGCACACTTCCTCGATGGCGGTCCGCAGATCGAAGCTTTCCGGGGCGAGGTCCATTTTGCCGGCTTCGATCTTGGACAAATCCAGGACATCATTGATGAGCCGCAGCAGGTGCCTGCCGCTGGCAAGCACATCGCCCAGGAATTCTTTCTGTTGCGCGTTCAGCGCGCCGGCTTTCTCATCGATGAGAAATTCCGAGAAGCCGATGATTCCGTTCAGTGGCGTACGCAGTTCGTGAGACATGGTCGCGAGAAATTCGCTCTTGAGCCGGCTGGCATCCTGCAGCGTCTGCTCGAAGCGCCGCCGCTCCGTGGCATCGCGAATGGCCGCCGACACGAACAGCCCTTCCTCGGTTTCCAAGGGACTTAGGCTGATTTCCAGTGGAAATTCGCTGCCATCGCGGCGCTGCCCGTGCAACTCAAGGCCGGCGCCCATCGCACGGGGTCGCGGCTGACTGAAGAAACCCTCGCGATGATACGCGTGGTGGCCCCGGTAGCGAGGTGCCACCAGAATGTCCACGGATTGGCCCAATAGCTCCTCCCGCGGATAACCAAACAGCCGCTCCAGCTGTGAGTTGACCAGGGCGATCCGGCCGTCGCGCCCCACAATGACCATGGCGTCGGGAGCGGACTCAAGCAGCCCACGGAACTTCTGTTCGGCCTTCTTGCGATCGGTGATGTCGCGCACCGCGCTCATCACCATCATGCCTTCGTCGGTTGCCAGCGGCGACAGACTGATCTCGACTGGAAACTCGTACCCGTCGCGGCGCCGGCCGAACAGCTCGAGGCCGCGCCCCATGGTACGCATGCGCGGCTGCTGCGAAAAGATGGAACGATGCCCCACATGCATGGCGCGGAAGCGCTCAGGCAGCAGTACCTCCACCGGTTCGCCGATGAGTTCACGCGCCTCATATGCAAACGCCCGTGCGGCCTGAGAATTGGCCAGCACGATGCGTCCCATGGCGTTGACGATCAGTGTCGCATCGGGTGTCGACTCCAGCAGCGCGCCGAAGCGAGTCTCGACCAGCTTCGCATCGCGCGCCACCTTCAGGTGCGTGACGTCGCGTTTGAAGTACAGGATGTAACTGGCGCCGGCAGGGTCCCGGCGGATGGCGCTGCGGGAAACATTGATGTAGAGCAGCCCACCGTCCCTGCGCCGCCGCAGTCCCTCGTACACACAGGCCTCATCACACAAGGGCGGCTCGACATCAAGCTCACCTGGCAGCACCAGGTCTCTCAGTGAGCGCCCGATGGCTTCGGCGGCCGGATAGCCAAACAGAGACTCGGCAAGACAGTTCCAGGACAAAACGGTACCGTGCAGGTCGGCGCTGATCGCGGCATCTGCACTCCCCTCTGCTGACTGCCGAGAATCCATCCTCACACTCCGGTCGAACGCGGCGCGCGTGACCGCCAAGTCTTCCGATACTCATACGCCGTTGCGCGGCAGGGCGGGTCCATAGGCTTCACATATTCAGAAAGGTTTCTTGAACCTCGTTCTATTCTCCCGGGCAGTGCACGCGATGCCGCAGGCGCTCATTCATGATGATGAATTGACTTGCGGCAGCCACCTCAGGCACCTTTAAGGCCGTTCTTGAACCTGGCATACGCCTTTGTGTCGACCGGTTCATCCCGCCAGAAGCTTCCAGTTTCCCGTGACGCCGGCATCACCTGGTTGTTCCGGCTCGCCCAGGACTTGCCGGATGATGGCAAGCAACTCAGCGTTGTTCACCGGCTTCTGCAGATAGACGTTGGCGCCAGCGGCAATGACACGATCCTTGTTGCCACGCACATCGCGCGCCGACACGACGATGATGGGAATGACCGACAGGGAGGGCTTGCGCTTGAGCCTCTCAATGACGACGAAGCCGTCACCCGCCGGAAGCCCCAGATCCAGGATGATCAAGTCCGGCTGCTGCTTGCTGGCTTCAGCGATACTGTTCAACGCGTCGGATGCAAAGAACGTGTCATATGAGTTTGCTTTCAGTCGTATATGCATCGCCTGACGCACATCCGGATCATCATCCACGATGAGTATTCTCTTATTAGCCATTGGCCACCATCCTCGACGAGAGTTCCTCGTTAACCATTGAATGAATCGTCTGCGCCAAGGCCTCGAGCGGCGCACCGAGGGAGGCACTGACGCCTTGCCGTGCCCGCATCACGGCATGAGACGAGGTCGAAAGCACCAGGTCCGCCATCAATCCCGAATCGCGCTCGTCGAACTGACTTTGAATCCTCTCGGCCAGCGATTCGCCGCCTTCGAGGTCGGTACCGGCGACGATGAAGAAAAGCTCCGCAGGCCCCGAGGAGCCCATTTTGGGCAGCAGCACATCCTGGTCCGCACGCAAGCAGCGTTGCAGCAATTCGCGTACGCCGTGGGAATGCTGCGCCCGCGCCTCATCCGACAGCCACCCTGTCTGTGAGCCCATCTGGGTCACGAGCAGCGTCACGGGAGCGCGGCTGACGGCGACATCTTCCAGCGCGGGGGCAAGCAGGTTGCACATGGAGAAAATGGGCAACGTAAACGACAGCACTGTGCCCTCGCCGAGGATGCTATTGGCCCAGATGCGCCCGCCTTGACGTGCCACCAATTCCTTGCAGATGTATAGCCCCAGCCCAAGCCCGCGGCGACCTGCCAGTGCCGGGTCCGAGGCCTGGAAAAGCCGATCGAAGATGCGCTCGGTCATGGTGGGATCGATTCCGCAGCCCGTGTCCTTGATCTCGATCATCAAGGTATTGGGCTCGCTCGCGAGCGCATCCGCTTGAATCCGTACTGAACCGCCCGCTGGTGTAAATTTGATCGCGTTGTCGAGCAGGATGATGAGGATCTGTCGCAGACGCGTCGGATCGGCGCGCGCCAGCGGCAGCTGCCCGTTAAGCCCAAGTGCCGCAGTGAGGGCAACGCCCTTGGCCTGGGCAGCTCCCTGCAGCGTGCTCATCGCAAAGGCGACGACGTCCGCAACCGACGTGCATTGCGGCTCAATCACGATTTTCCCTTCCTGGACCCGCGTGACTTCCAGTAGATCGTCGATCATCGCCTGCAGCTGCTTGACGTTCCGCAGGACAATGCCCAGGTACTCATGCTGCTCCGGTGTCAGCTGTCCCGCCACATTGTCGAACAGGATGGCCACGAACTGGTAGATGGCATTGAGAGGTGACCGCAGTTCATGTGAGACGTGCGAAAGAAAGTTGTCCTTGAACTGCAGCTGGTTGGTGCGGATAAGCTCCGTTTCCTCCTGCATGCGATGGCGCTCGATGGCATGGCGCAGAGCCCGGGGCAAGGCGCGGCTTTCGATCTGCCCCTTGATGAGATAGTCCTGCGCGCCCTCTTTCATCGCCTGCGCCGCCAGCGCCTCATCATCCAGGCCGGTCAGCACGATAACCGGGATGTGGGGGGCCGCCGCCTGTGCGCGCCGAACAGTGTCAAGCCCGTGCCCGTCCGGTAACCCCATGTCCAATAGAACGATGTCCACCCCCCCCTGCTCGAGCCGGGCGACGGCTTCCGTCATCCGCAACAGATGGGTGAGCACAAAGCTGCCGACCTTCTCCTTGCTGAACATTTCGCGCAGCAGGCGCGCATCCCCCGCATTGTCTTCAACCAACAGTACTTGGAGGGGCTTGTTCATTTGATCTCCGCGGGTGCGGCAATGGCGCTGCTGCCGATTTCCTCGGAAAGTTTCGCCGCCAGCACCCGCATGGTCGAGACAATCAACGCCTCACCCGCCATGCCATTCTTAGCCAATGACGCGAGGTCCGCGGCCGCCTCGACCGCCTTCGCGGCAGCGCCTATTGCCGCAAACTCGAATACCAGAGCGGCCCCACACAAGCGATGCGCGAACATTCCGATCTCCCCTGCGAGCAGCGCGAAATTGACATTAGCGCTTTGCAGCGCCTCATTCAGGACCCTCAGCCGCGCCAGTTCCTTGCGCAGGCGCTCATGAAATCCACCTCGCAACCGCTCGAACTCCTGTTCCGGCGACACGAGCTCCAATTCCGGCATGGGCACAGGTCTATCTGGTTTCACATGTGGTTCCCAGCCATACCTTGGCCTCAAGCTGTGCCCCGCCCGCGCTGATCACGGTCGCCCGATCCCTACCCGACCGCTTGCTCGCATATAACCCGCGATCTGCGGCGCGCAGCAGGTCAAGCACCGATGCCTCGCTCAGTTCGCGTTGCGTCTGAAGAGCCGCAACACCAATGCTGACCGTGATGACAACAGCGCCCAAGCGGGTGGCCACGCTGTCGGCTGCGAGCATCTGGCGCAGCCGCTCTGCAACGCAGGTTGCCCCGTTCCGATCCGTGTCCGGCAATACCACTACAAACTCCTCCCCACCCGACCGGGCGATCCAGTCGGTCGCCTGCCGAATACACGTCGCCGCGCGTCTTACAAACTCCTGCAGGACCCCGTCCCCGACCTCGTGCCCGAAATCATCGTTTACCCGCTTGAAGTGATCAATGTCGCAACTCAGGACTGCCAGCGACGTGCCATTGCGCCGCGCCCGCTCCAGTTCCCGCGGCAGGTATTTCATGAGGAAGCGCCGATTGCGTACTCCCGTCAAGGCGTCGGTGACCGACAACCGGCGATTTTCCCGGTTGCTGGCGCGCAAGGCACGCTCCAGATTGGTGATGCGCCGGCCGACCGCGATACGGGCGAGAAGCTCTTCGGCGGTGGCGCCCTTGACCACATAGTCATCGGCTCCCGCCGCGAGGCCCGCGACGATGTCACGCCTGCTGCTGCGTACCGTCAACAGCAGGACGTAAATGTAGCCATCGTTTTCCTGCGACCGCAGTTTGCAGCACAGGGCGAGGCCGTCCATTTCCGGCATGCGCCAGTCAGTCAGCACGATCTGGCAGGGGATCTCAGTGAGCATCTGCAAGGCCGCCGCACCTGACGTCGCGATGTGGACTTCGTAACCGCCCAGTTCCACCAACGCTGCCAGCCGCTTCAGCACCAGTTCATCATCGTCGACGATCAACACCCGACAGCGCGACGCGACCTGTGGCAGGAATAACATCTGCGAATCGTTCAAATCGATTAATTCTGGGGTGGGCATTGCAGTCAGTCGTCTAGTGGACATTTCCGCCCAACCACGAGTTGTCCGCTCTGACTGGCCCGCAGACAAGTCGCCTTCCCCAAGGTCGGGCAAAGAGCCTTACCGCCTGGCGGGATGAGACTGGCGGCGTGAGCAGGAAGCCCTGCATTTGCTCGCAGCCCATGCACAACAGCAATTCAAACTGCGCCTCCGTCTCAACCCCTTCCGCCAGTACGGCGAAACCCAGGTCCTCGCCCAACGAAATCACCGCGCGCACGATTGCGGCCGTCTTTGTATCGGTGACCACGCGCTGAATCAATGACCTGTCTATCTTCAAGCGATCGACCGGCAGGCGCGACAGATAGTTCAGGCTCGAGTAGCCGGTTCCGAAGTCGTCAAGGGCAATGCGTACACCAATCTGCTTCCATTGCGCGAGCCAACTCAGCGCCGATTCGGGATTTTCAATCAAAATTCCCTCGGTGATCTCAAGTTCCAGCCGCGACGGGGGCAGTCCGGTGCACTCCAGTGTCTGCATGAGAGTCCGCGAAAACTCAGGGCCGATCTGGTGCGGAGAAACATTGACGCAAAGTATCGGCGGCTCTTCACCCGGCAGACGCCAGGTCATGGCGGTCCGGCACGCCTCCCGGAGCACCCACTGCCCCAACGCCGATATCAGGCCACTCTGCTCGGCCTGGCGGATGAAGACGATGGGGGAAATGGGGCGACTATTGCCAGGAAACCAGCGGGCGAGTGCTTCAACGCCGCAGGGTCGGCCATCGCCACTGCGGAATTGAGGCTGGTAGTACAAGCTCAACTCCTCGCGTTCAATCGCGTCTCTCAGCCGCTCGGTGAAAAGTAGACTCTTGCGCGGGTCCTCGACGGCCGCCTGAAAAAGGACACTCGCTTCAATGCTCACTTGAGTCACCGCTTCCTTGGCCGCGCAGCCTGAAACTGTCGCGGAAGGAACACTCTAGGGAATCGGATCCGGCATCGATGTCAGGCGTTCTTGACGCCTCTCGTCGTCATGGTAGATCTGCCGATGCCATCACAGCCAAAGACACACCATTGTCTACAGCGGCGTCATTGCGTGAGCCACTGCAAAGCGTATCAGCCCGGCAAGGTCCGACACTCCCACCTTCGCCATCACCCGGCTGCGGTAGGTATCAATCGTTTTTCTCGACAGCGACAGCTTCACTCCGATGACCGCGCTCGAAGCGCCCGTCACGGTGAGATGAAGCACCTCGCGCTCGCGCGGACTGAGGCTTTCGATAGGACTGGCCGGATGCTGGTCGGTGAGCAACCCATCGATGAGCACCCCGGTCAGTCGCGGACTCAGATATCGGTCGCCTTTGGTCACCGCCGCCACGGCCTGGACGATTTCGGCGCCCGCGCTCTCCTTCAATACATAGCCACGTGCCCCCGCGCGCAGCGCACGGAACACGTGTTCCGAGGTATCCCACGCGGAAAGCACCACAATCCGAACCGAAGGCTGGGCTGCCAGGATGCGCAAAGTGGCGTCAATTCCGCTAAGCTGAGGCAACGCCAGATCCATCACGATTACATTGGGCATCAACCGTGCCGCGGCACGCACCGCCGCCTTGCCATCGGCTGCCGTGCCGACTACGCGCATCTGGCTGTGTCCATTCAGCAGCGCGGACAACCCATCGCGCACGATGCCATGATCATCCACGACCAAGACTCTGGTCGGTACGACGGCTTGACTATCCATGTACGCCTATCCTACGCCGCAATGTCGCCCTGGTTGGACCTACCCGACGGTTTTGCAAGACAGTGGCAAAAATAGCGCCTAACCGGAATGCACCGGCTCGGAAAACAACTGCCGCGGCAGGTTGATGGTGAAGATGCAACCCGAGCCAGGCAAGTTGCTCACGGTCAAGGTTCCATGATTGGCCTGAACGTTGCGTTGGCACTCCGAAAGTCCGCCAGCTGCACTCTCCGACCCGTCCGGCACGGATGACAGGAGCATCTTTTCCGCCTGCCCTGCACTCAGACCTCCGCAGCTGTCCTGAACATCAATGCGAATGCGATCGCCGGACGCACTGGCGCTGAGCACCACTGTGCCGCTCGGTGGCGACCATTTGAGCGCATTGTCCAGCAGCTCATCCACGGCGGCGAACAGCAAGGCCTCTTCCACATCCACTGCCAAAGTGGGATCCACGGGCAACACGGTGAACGTGCACCTTCGGTGCCGCGCTTCGAGCGCCGCGGAAATTTTGCTTTCCGCAATAAACGTGGCAACAGAAATGCGTGTGCACCGGATGGGGACTTCCGGGTGCAATCCCCGCAGGTCGCCAATGGAACTATCCAGTAAATTGCGCAGCTCTAGCAGGGTGCGGTCCAGCACGGCGCCGGTCGCACCCGCTATTCCCACATTGCCGGCTTTGATCGCGACGACCGCCAGGGTGGCGGTATGGATGAGTCTACGCAGTTGGTATACAAAACGGTCCACCCGCTCACTTGACTTATCCGCGTAAGCGAGATTGTTTTGGTATCCCCATTCCGTCACTGAATCCGCTATCGCATTGTCGAGGCAGCGGTTAAGTGTTCTGAATTCATCGACCTCGATTGGCTCTCCGACATCGAATGCCGCATCCGTAATCGCCTGGCACAGATCACCATAGTCATGGATAACCTGCTCCACCGTAAATCCCTGCAAGGCCAGTTCGCGCCCATGCCGCGCAGCCGAAACTCCCATCTCGGAGGTGACTGACTTACTCCCGCCGCCCCAGCCGGAGAGTGCATCGCGTCGCTCCGGTTGTGCCTGAAGCGTCTCGATGAGCTGGTCAATGAAGCGCGGCACACCGTACGAGCAGTCCGCCTCAATTACCTTGGGCCCGGCTCTACTCGCGACCTTGATTCGGCACCGCTCAATCAGATCAGCTCGATGGGCGGAAAGGAACGCGTGAAGCATATTGCGAAGGTAGTTGCCTCGACATAGCCGGTCCGTGCGCCACCGTACACACGCCGGCCGCTGGGAACGCACAACGAGCTCCAGCGCCAGCGCAGCCGCACTCCAAGATACCCCGTCGCCTAAAACTCCTGCATTTCCTTCATGGTTTCTCGCCACGCGGCATCCGAACGATCGACAACCAGAATTCATCAATGCTCCGCACGACCTTCAGGAAACCGGGGAGATCCACGGGTTTGGTGATATAGCAATTCGCGTGGAGCTGGTAGGCACGCAGTACCTCCTCCTCTGAAGCGGAGGTTGTCAGAACGATCACGGGGATGACCCGCAGTGACTGACTCTCCTTAATTTCCTTCAGGACCTCTCGGCCATCCTTCCTCGGTAAGTTCAAATCGAGCAGAATCAGATCCGGACGCGGCGCATCGACGAATTGGGCCTCACGCTTCAGGAACAGCATCGCGTCCACTCCATCCACGACGACGTGCAAGTTACTCTGCACCTTGGCGTCCTTGAACGCCTCTCGCGTGAGGCGGGCGTCGCCGGCACTGTCCTCAACCAGCAGCACCTCGATCGGGAGAACGCGGTGACGACCTGATGAGCTCATTGGCCAATCCTTTGTGGCAGCGCGAAGTAGAAGTTGGATCCCACACCTGGTTGCGACTCGAGCCAGATCCGCCCGCCCAGTCGCTCCAGCGTTTTCTTGCAGATGGCCAGACCAATCCCGGTACCCTCGAACTCCTCTTTGCGGTGCAGGCGCTGAAAGAGGACAAAAATCCGTTCAAAGTGCTGTGGCTCGATTCCAAGGCCATTGTCCTGCACAGAAAAGATCCATTCGCGCCCGGCAAAATTCATGGCTGACACATGCACTCGCGGCGCCTCCGCACGGCGGTACTTGATGGCGTTGCCTATCAGATTCTGGAAGACCCGGGTCAGCTGCGAGGCCTCCGTATCGAGAGTCGGCAACGGATCATGAGTTATGACCGCCCCGCTGTCCTCGATCATGGGACGCAAGTCGGAGAGCGCGGCGATCAAGGAGCTTTCAGCCGCAATCCGCGCGAGAACATGGGTACCTGCACCAACATGCGCGTACGCCAGCAGATCCTTAATCAGTACCTGCATGCGAGTGGATCCTTCTACCGCATAGCCGATGAACTCATCGGCATCGGCATCCAGGCGCCCTTTATAGCGTTCGGCCAGAAGCTGGGTGTAACTGGAAATCATGCGCAACGGCTCTTGCAGATCGTGTGAGGCAACATTGGCGAATTGCCGCAGCTCCTCATTGGAACGCTTCAATTCCTCCACCGTATTGAGCAGCGTTGCTTCGGCGAGCCTGCGGTCCGTGATGTCGCGGACTACTGCCGTAATCAGTGTTCCGTCGGAGCTTTGCAGCGGGCTAAGCATGATCTCCACCGGAAACTCCCCGCCGCCCTTGTTCAAGCCGCGTAGCGCGCGACCTTCGCCCATCGCCCGAGTGTGGGGATGTTGCGTATAGCCGCGCCTGTGCTGTGGATGGGCGCGGCGCAATTTGGCAGGAATCAGCATCTCAACTGGCCGTCCGACCAATTCATCTCGGCAATAGCCGAACAAACGCTCAGCCGCCGTATTGACCAGTGCGATGACACCGTCCACATCGGCGATTACGATGGCATCCGGTGCCGAGTCCAGAATTCCTCGGAACTTCAGTTCGCTTGCCCGCAAAGCCTGCTCCGCAAGCTTTCGTGCCGTGATATCCCGAATTGCGCTCGAAACGAGGGTGCCTTGAGGAGTCTTGATCGGGCTCAAACAGATTTCGACGGGAAATACGCTGCCATCCCTGCGTAGCCCCAGCAAGTCGCGCCCCTCTCCAATCAGGCGTGTGCGGGGAAGCGCCACATACGCATCCCGGTGAGCCGCATGCTTAGCGCGGAATTGCCCCGGCACCAGGATCTCCACGGGCTGGCCAACCAGCTGGTCCCGGGAGTAGCCGAACAGCCTTTCTGTCTGCTTGTTGATCAGTAGAATGCAGCCGCTCGCGTCGCTGACGACTATCGCATCCGGTGCGGTTTCCAGCAATGCCCCGTACAAGGGGCTCAGGTCGCTTGCATCTTCCGGCGCACTCTTGCCGCCGATGCCCGGCGATCCTGTGGACAGCACCTGCTTGAAGAATTCAATCATGACGACGGAGCCGAAGGCAACACTGGAGTCGGCACATTAACGGCGACGTCCTTTGGTACCTCTCTCATAGATGGAATCTATTTGGCCCCGAGGTCACTACTGCCCCAACAGCGGAAACTCCCCGCTGTCGGCGTTTGCTTCATCCACCTGCGCGGTCTGTCCAAGAGCTTGCCGGATTGCGCTCAGGAGTTCGGTGTTATCGGCCGGCTTCTGCAAGAAGGCTTTGACTCCCGCCTTGAGCGCACGCTCCTGATTGCCGCGAACGTCGCGGGCCGAGACCACGATTATCGGTATGCGCGCAAGCGCGGGCACCCTCTTGAGACTCTCTATCACGACGAAGCCATCGCCGCCGGGTAAACCCAAGTCAAGAATGATTAAGTCCGGCAGGTGCACGAGGGCCACATTTACGACACTTATCGCATCTATAGCAAAAACTGTGTCGTAGTCGTTTGCCTTGAGACGCACGTGTAGCCCCTCGCGCACGTCCGGATCGTCCTCCACAATGAGTATTTTCCTAGGCTGCATGGGATGCGCTTCTGGATCTGCATTCCTGGAAGAGCAGCTCCTGAATCCGCCGCGACATCGTCGCGATGGCACTATCCAATGCCTCGACGGTGTCCCCGCCCACGCCACCAAGCAACTGATATGAGGTCGTGACCGTCAGGCCGGCGTGTTGAAGATAGTCACTGCGGTCCATGCGTCTTTGAATCCGTCGGATGATTGCATCGCCACCGATTTGATCGGTCACCGCCAAGATGAAGAAGATCTCTACTGCCCCACCGGAGCTGATCTTCGGCAGCAGGACATCCAGATCTGAATGCAGACATCGCTGCAACAGTTCGCGGAACCCTTGTGCATGTGCTGCGCGCGCGTCATCGCTGAGCCATCCGCCCCGCGAACTGATTTCAGCCACGATGAAGGAGAGCGGGCTGTCCATGCACTTTGCCTTGCGAACTATCGAGTCGAGCATGTCCGACAGGGAAAAGATCGGCAACGTGACGCAAAAGGTCGCACCGCCGCAGGGCGTGTCCTCGACCCAGATACGGCCCGCCTGGCGTGCCACCAGCTCCTTGCAGATGTACAGTCCCAATCCCAAGCCCTTGCGCCCGGCCATCGCCGCATCCGCCCCCTGGTAGAGACGCTCGAAAATGTGCTCGGTGAGTTGAGGACTGACGCCGCATCCTGTGTCGCAGACCTCCAGCAGCAGCTGCCCGGGAGACTCATCCGACATCCGACCGCGCACCATCACGACCCCATGCGGCGGGGTAAACTTAAGCGCGTTATCCAGGAGAATGATGAGGATCTGCCGCAGGCGCATTGGATCGGCGCATACCGGTGGCAGCAGTCCAGAATCTGTACAAACATCCGCGGACAGATGAATGCCCTTTGCAATGGCCGCACCCTGAAGAGTGTTGACGGCATAGCCGATCGCATCTGCAATCGAGGTCGCCTGCAGCTCAATTGTGAGTTTTCCGGCCTGCATGCGCGTCACTTCGAGAAGGTCATTGATCATCGACTGGAGCTGGTGGACATTCTTCAGCACGATTTCCAGGTAATGGGCCTGTTTTGGCGCCAAATCCCCGGCGAGGCCGTCCAGAAGAATCGTCACGAACTGATAGATCGCACCTAACGGTGAGCGCAGCTCGTGTGAAACGTGGGAGAGAAACTCGTCCTTGATCTGGATCTGCGAAGCTCGCAACTGTTCAGTCTCGCGTTGCATACGGTAACGCTCGATGGCGTAGCGAAGCGCTCGTGGTAGAGCCCGGCTCTCGATCTGGCCTTTGATCAGGTAGTCCTGTGCACCCTCCGCCATGGCGGCTGCCGCCAGGGCCTCATCGTTCAACCCCGTCAGGACAATTACCGGAACACCTGGCGCCACCGCGTGGGCCCGGCGCACCGTATCCAGTCCTTGTACGTCGGGCAGTCCAAGGTCCAACAACAAAACATCCACGCCCCCCTTGGCGAGGTGCGCGACGGCATCGCTCAAACGCACCAAATGGGTGAGCTCGAAGCTCCCGGTGCCCTCCTTGCTGAACATCTCGCGCAGTAATTTGGCATCCCCGGCATTGTCCTCGACGAGAAGAACCTGAAGCGCCCGGCTCATGAGGCTGCGCTCCAATGTCGGTGGACTCGAGATGCCGTTCTAAACATGGTTACCCGCGTTGCGCCAGCTCGGCACCCCTTCGTTTGCGTGACAGATCTTTTCCAGGGCATTGAAGCATCGGCGCTTCCCCAGGACTGGGCCGCTGCTGCGCGGCTTCGGTTGCAGTCGTTCTCTCCACCGACTCTATGCGCACCGGAGGACCAGCTTGGTGCGGTAGCCCACATTGGGGGGTCGAAAAGTCCGCCACACGCGGCGCGAACTACGTGGCAGCCCGATGAACGCCGTTCAAGCGCTCCGCCCGGCCAAGGTGCGGCCTCGACAACCCAATGAATTGCTAATAGCGGGACCACTACCTAGGAATTGTTCGTTGCGACTCGTACGCTGTTTAGCAGTGACCTGAACTGCGCCGACATCCACCTCCGCAACAGCAAGCCCGACACCACGAAAATGCGCCGAGGAGCGATCAACATGGAGCCGACATGAGGGCGCCGCCGGCCGCTGCGAGGATCCTGATCGCAACCGATAATGCGAGAGAGGGTGCCCAGGTGCAGCGCTTACTTGAGGCTCATTTTGAGCACTTCACAGTTTCGTCTGATCCGGCCTGCGCTGTGCAGGATTTCGAGACCTTCGGGCCTGATGTCATTGTACTGGCCTTCGACACCATCGAGAAAGCCCAAGGCTATTGTCTGGGGCTGTACCGTTTCGGCCCCGCCACACTCCATCAGCGTCCGCACCGTACAATCCTGCTGTGTACACAATCGGAGGTCAGCTCGGCGTTTGAATTGTGCAAGAAGCAGTGTTTCGACGACTATGTTTTGCATTGGCCGCTGGCCCACGACGGCAAGCGCCTGCCGATGAGCGTGTGGATCGCCAGCCGTGAGGTCATTACGGCTCGAGCGGCTGTGCCAGCGCGACCCGAACTGCTGGCCCACGCGAAACACGTTCAGGAATTGGAAACGGTGCTCGAGCGTGAATTCTCAGCGGCCACACTCAAACTCGGCGCGGCTGACGCCGACCTGGATCGGCTCGAGCAGGAACTTTCCAGCGCCAGCGACGAGCTCTCACGGCGCCTAGTCCAGGGTGCGGACGGCGCGGTGGAGGTCAAGGATCCCGGCGCACTGTCGCGCGAAATCGAGCGCCTGAAGGGCAAGCATGCCGCGCAGACCCATCACCTCCGGGAACGAACCCTTGCACCCCTGACGTCCTGGGCCCGCAATCTTCCGGCCAGTATCGAACCCGCGCTGACGGGCGCACGCGAACTTGCTGTAGGCGTACGCGGCACGCGGCCGGTTATCATGGTGGTCGATGATGATGAGACATCACGGGACATGCTGGCTCGCACGTTGGATCCTGAGACATACGAGATCACCTTTGCCGACGACCGAGCGGCAGCGTTGAACCAGCTGCGACGCATACGCCCTGATGCCATATTGATGGATATCAAACTTCCGGGACTTGACGGTGTGTCCTTTACCCGGCAGCTAAAGGCCTCGCCGCAACTGGCAAGCATTCCGATCATCGTCCTGACCGGGGACTCACGCCGGGAAACGCTTCTGCGCAGCCTCGAAGCGGGGGCCGCGGCTTTCATCGTCAAGCCGTTCAGCCGCGAATCGCTGAATTCAAAACTCGGAAAAGTTCTAGCCGCCTGACGCTCGCACGCGAAATCGTGCCAATCGTGCATCGCGCCCCGTATTCGGTGGCCATTTCACCGTCGCAAACAGCGACCAACCATGGGCGCCCAGCTTCAGCTGGCATGGAAGCCCGCTGGGACGCTGCGCCGCCCCCATTTGCGTCCAAGAAGCACTCGGGCCTCGTGGGCATTGAGCGCGATCCTTGGAGGGCGTTGGATCGAATCGCTGTCAGGAGTGCATGACAGTTTGTGTCGTCGTCATCGAATTGAGCATGGTGCCACCCCCAGCGCTATCGCCTCAAGGAACCAAGAGCACGACCTTCCCCGTAACGACCGGTTTTGCGTTGCCTGCATCGATGAGCTCGCCAATGGCCGCCAGGTCCGTGCCACTTTCGTCGCTGGCGCCTTCGTCGCGCTGGTAGGCGTCGCCCCGCAAGTGCGTCACCTGGTGGATCGTGCGATTCGTATTGCGCGCGCTGAGCGGCGCGTGACGGCGATCATCATTAGCAGTTACTCGGCCCCACCCGTAAAATCGAGCGCACGCGCGGCCCACTGTGCCAAAATGCGCGGTAACGATTATGCAACGGGCGTTTGGTGCGTGAACAATTCGGCGACAGTCGGTTTCAAACCCGACGGCTGACGGTTACCGCAAGTTAGAGCTGAGGGGGGATCGTGGACAACAAATTCGCCAACCCGGCGCCGCTGGGCCTCATTGGATTCGCTGCGACTACCTGGCTCCTGAGCATGGTCAATGCCGGCTGGTACGGCAAGGAAAGCATGCCGCTGGTGCTGGCCATGGCCCTCGCCTTCGGTGGCGGAGCGCAAATGCTCGCAGGCCTCCTGTCGTATGTCCGCGGCAATACGTTTGCCACGGTGGCCTTCCTCAGCTACGGGGCCTTCTGGCTTTCGTTTGTCGCCTACATACAGATGTTTGGTGGTAGCGCACCGGCGACGTTTGTAGGGTGGTATTTGTTTCTCTGGGGCCTGTTCACGTTCTACATGTGGCTTGCCTCGTTTCGCCACAACACCGCATTGCAATTGGTGTTTCTGACGCTGTGGATCACCTTCCTGCTGCTCGCGGGCGGCGACTGGTTTGGCTTGCACGCCTTGCACACGGCCGGAGGCTATACCGGCCTGGCTTGCGCCTGTTTCGCCGCCTACTTATCTGCCGCGGAGGTCATCAATGCCGACTACCGCCGCGTGGTTCTGCCCATCGGCGCGCGAGCTTCCTGAGGAGAATGTCATGTGAAGAAACTGAAGCACGAATCGGAGCTGTTCAAGTTGGCATTGCACAGCGGTATCGAGTATGCGGAGGGCCGCAAGGCCGTCGAGTTTGAGCCGACTGACTCAGCAAGCGACAAGGCCTTGTACATATATCGATTGCTCGTGCATGACCGGATCATCTCGCCGCTGCCCGAAGAACAGGTCAGCGAGAAGACAATTCGGCACCGGCTCGCCCTGTGGTATGCGCACAAATTGCCGGTTGGACATCCACTGCTGTCATAGGTGGTCAGCTTTCGGTGACGGACATCCCCATTGTCACGCCCGTTCGTCGGCAAGTATCCTCCCCCCAGCCCAATCGCCGCCCCTCGCGTCAGCGGCTGCCGCCGGTACCCTGCTCAAGGTAGTGGCGCAAGTTGGCCGGCAGGTCCGGACGCGCCAGCAGTTCCTTGGCAAAGGCGCGCGCCTGGGCATTCTTTTTGTCGTGGACGAGTGCTTCGTACTTGGCTATCGCTTCACTGGATTCAAGCCACTTGTCCGTGTCCTGCAGGTAGGAGTCCATCTGAGGGGACTTGCCGATTCGGCTGCGGTAGCGGCTGAACACCGCGCGTGCTTCGGTCAAATCGCCTTTGTCCAGCGCGGCGGCGATTTCGCTGTTCATGGTCTGAATCAGCCACTGCCCTTGGACATTGGTCGCGAAGTCGCGCTGCCGTGGGTCGAGTTTGCTGTTCGGCTGCAGAACCGCATCGAGTGCCCCGATTGCCGCGTCGCGGTGCCCGAGCCGGGCGTCCACAGCCGCGCTGCCTACGCGCAGCCAATCATCGCCGGGAAAGGCGCGGATCCCGACATTCAGAAACTTGGCATCCTCGGCGGTCGGTTGGTCGAGCGCCATCACTGCGTCGCTGAGGCGCTCGTACGACTCCAGCCGCCACGGAGACAGATTGATGGCATTTTCGTACATGGTCACTCGGGCCCGGGTGGCATCCGGCTTCAAGCTGTTAGCCCCGTTCAGATATGAGTCACCCGTCAACAAGTAAAGTTCGCTGTCCTTGGAACCACGCTCCAGCGCCGCTTCGGCCTCGCTCACTGCCAGGTCTTGGTGATGCCCGTCAAGCGCCAGATACGCGAGCACCGCGTGGCCGTCGGGGGCTGAAGCGTCCAGATCGATGGCCTTCTCGGCATGCTGCCGTGTCAGCTCCTCCCGGCCGGCGCCCAGGGCCAACCGTGCCAGCGATGCCTCCACCAGCGCGGGCGGTGCGCTCTGCAGCGCTGGCGGCTCCGCCGCGGGCCTCACGGGCTGCACCATATTGGTCCAACGGCGCTGATCGATGTAGATATGGAACTCACGTTCAACGTCCGGAAGCGTTGCACCAAACACCGCGTGGACCGTCGCTTCCCCCGATTGCGTTCTGAACGTCTGCAGAAATTTGACCAGGAGCTGCCGATAGCGCGGGTCCTTCGCGAACATCATAAAGTGAGTGAACGCCCAGGCCTGAGCATAGAAGCGCTCAGTGTGGTCTTCCCGGTCAAACAACGCGCTGGGCTCAGCCAGAAACTGCGCGAGCGGCATGACTCCTGAGTCGTGCAGCGTGGTCAGATGTTCGGTAATCGGCGTTCCCCAGGTCACTTTGTCGCCCCGGCGCGCGAATGTTGAAAACAGTTCCGCGATGCCTTCGCTGAACCATGCCGGCTGGCTTGACTGGTCGACGCTCATTATCCAGTGCGTGGCCTCGTGGTCTATGGTTCTGCGGGAGTGCTCGTCGAGGGCGTCGAAGGCCATGGCGATCATGCTCCAGGTCTGACGCCTGACGAATTGGCCGAATACATTGGCGGTTGTGCCATCCGGACGCAGCAGTTTGTAGGGCGTGTACTCCTTGTCACGGGCAAATATCACCACCGTGAGCGGCGGTAAGGCCCGCAAGTCGATCTGCATGAGGTCGGAGATCGAAAGGATGTACTGGTCGAAGTCACGCATCCAATCGGCTGTCTCCCGGTCATTGAGCTGGGAGAGGATCTGATAGTTTGGGGTCGTGGCCATTCTCCAGGCCGCTTCACCGCCCATGGCCTGGCTGGTGATGAGCGCAAGAATACACAGGGTCCCGCACAATTTCATGGCATCTCCCCCGGGTCGCTCGGTGTCGTGAGTTGTCACGCCGCTGTTTGATTTTCCGGTGACCATATCACAATCGAATACAGGTACGATGGCGGCCAGTCGGAGGTCGGATTCATATGGCGGCATTTGTACTGGTCCATGGTGCCTGGCATGGCAGCTGGTGCTGGAAGCGCGTCCGCAGGGCGTTGCAGAATTTGGGGCATGAGGTCTTTACACCGACCCTTACCGGTATCGGCGAGCGCTCCCACCTCCTCGCACCCGATATCGACCTGCATACCCATACGATGGATGTGCTGAATCTGATCGAATGGGAGGAGTTGACCGACCTGGTGTTATGCGGCCATTCCTATGGCGGCATGGTGGTCACCGGGGTTGCCGACCGGATCCCCAAGCGCATTCGCTCACTGGTGTATCTCGATGCCTTTGTGCCGCAGCACAATCAGGCACTGGTGCAGTTCGCCCCGATAGCGGACGACCAGATCATTGACGGTTGGAAGTGCAAGCCCATCCCTGCCCAGACATTTGGCGTCAACCTGGCCGATCGGGACTGGGTCGATCGCCAATGCACGGTTCAACCGCTGGCGTGCTTTCGCCAGCCGGCGCAATTGACCGGTGCGGTGGCGCAGATCCCACGGATCGCCTACGCCTTTGCGTCGGGGTGGGCCGGCGATCAATCGCCCTTTTTTCCGATGTATCAAAAGGCCCGGTCACAAGGCTGGGCAACGAGCGAACTTGACTGCGGGCATGACGCCATGCTCGACCAGCCCGAGGCCGTCACGGCACTCCTGCTCGACAGCCTTTGACCCGATCAAAGGGCGGAATGGCTTCCGCAGGGCCGACCGCAACGAGCTTTTCGATGAAAATCGCGGCGTGGGTCAACGCACCGGGCGTTCATCCGTTACTATTTGATACAACAACATGCGGATGGTCGCCATTAATGTCTAACTTTTCACTGAAAACGCCTCTCGTGGTCCTGTGCGTGCGTAGCGGGGTGCTTGCAGTGCTCGGGGCGAGCCTGACTGGCTGCGTGGCACAGGTGGGGATCGCGGGCCCGCCGCGAGCCACCTATTACGCGCCGGCCGTTGAAGTGCAGGTCCGCGAGGCCCCACCTGCGCTGCCGGACTATCAGCAACCGCCGTGCCCTGAGGATGGTTACCTGTGGACGCCGGGTTATTGGGCCTGGGCCGGCGCGGACTATTACTGGGTGCCGGGAACCTGGGTGCAACCGCCGCTCGTGGGCGTGCTGTGGACCCCTGGGTACTGGGGCTTTGCCGGTGGCGTGTACGCGTTTCATGCCGGCTATTGGGGCCCCCATGTCGGTTTCTATGGGGGTGTCAATTATGGCTTCGGCTACACCGGCATCGGTTTTGCCGGGGGCGCATGGCAGGGCAATCACTATGCCTATAATCGCGCCGTCACCAACGTCAACGTCACGATAGTCCACAACACCTACAACACGACCGTCATCAACAATGTCACGGTAAACAAGGTCAGCTACAACGGTGGTGCCGGCGGGATCGCCGCAGCCCCGTCTGCGCAGGAGCGCCAGTTCGCACAGGAAAAACACCTGGCCCCCACGGCCATGCAGCAGCAGCACACGCAGCAGGCTGCCCAGAATCCGGGGCTGTTCGCGCGCGCCAACGGCGGCCATCCCGCCGTCGCCGCCACACCCCGACCTGCAGCCTTCAATGCGCCAGGCGTCGTCAGTGCGCGCGGGGCGGGGGCAGTCTCCGGCGCTCGTCCGCCACAGGCGCAAATTCAGCGCGAAGAGGCTCGCAGCCCCGCGGCGAATCCGCAGCTCAATCAAGCGCAGCCGCCCGCACAGTCGCAACAGCCAAATCAGGGTCGCGGGCCCAACAACGCTTTGGCTGCCAACCCTAGGCAGAACCCCGTCCAAAAGAAGGCACAGGTTCGGAAACCGAAAAAAGACAAGCCAAAACCTCAACCTGCCAGGAAAGAGGACAAGAAAGAGGGCTGAAGGGACTGCTACGGATGCTGCGTCTGTCCCGCACGGATATCCCCGGATGTCGGCAGCTGCGAGCTCTCCCACCCTCCTCCGAGCGCTTCGATGAGTTGGACACTGGCAGTCAGTTGCTGCATACGCAGGGTCACGCCGGTTTGCTGATTGGAAAATAAGGATGTCTGCGCGGTAATCACATCCAGATAGGGATCCAGTCCCAGTTTGTACCGGTCGGTGGCAAGGTTTACGTAGCGCTGCGAGGAGGACACTGCCAGATCCTCCTGCTGGATTTCCTGTGACAGAATGCGCAGGGAGGCCAGATTGTCTTCGACCTGCTGGAAGGCGGTCAGTACGGTCTGACGGTAGGTCGCCACGGCCTGATCGTAGGCCGCGCGGTATTGCGCGACCGTGGCACTGCGCAGGCCGCCGTCAAAAATGGTCTCCGACAGTGACGGTCCCACCGACCAGAAACGGGCCGGCCAGGTCAGCCAGTTGGCCGCGGTCGTACTGTCAAAGCCAGCCGAAGCACTCAAGGTGAGCGTGGGAAAGTAAGCGGCATCGGCCACGCCGATCTGGGCATTGGCCTGGGCCATCAGCCGCTCATCCGCCGCCACGTCGGGCCGCCGTTCCAGCAGCTGTGACGGCACGCCCAGCGGCACCCCCGGCGGTTGTATCGTCTGCGCGGTGACGGTTACTGAGAAAGTTGAGGCGGCCCGTCCCACCAGCACCGCAATGGCGTGCTCATACTGCGCTCTCGCGATGCCCAGATTGGTTGCCTGGGCCTGGGTAGTCTGCAACTGCACCTGCGCCTGCGCCACCGCCTCGTCGGAGCCAATGCCGGTTTCGAACTGGGCGCGGTTGTAATCCAGTGACTCGCTATAGGCCTTGACCGTCGCATTCGTGAGCGCGAGGAGCTGGTCCTGGCTGCGCAGCTGGAAATAGTCCACCGCAAGTTCGGCCTCGGCGGTCAGTTGCGCGTTGGCCAGGTCCGCGGCACTCGCCTGCGCCGCCGCGACATCACCTTTGACCAGGTTGCGAACCCTGCCCCACAGATCCGGCGTCCAGGAGGCATCAAAGGGCAGCGAGAACTCATTCCCCGTGCCGGCGATAGGTCCGGCAGCGGTAAGCCCGCTTGATGCTGCGGAATTGACTGGCTGGCGACTGCGGGTGACGCTGGCTCCCACGGTCAGCGTCGGCCAGTACTGGGCCTGCGCCTGCCGGACCAGTGCCCGAGCCTGCATGAAGCTCGCATAGGCCGCGGCAACCGTCTGGTTGGAGGATTTCACCTGCTCCTCCAGCGCGTTCAGCTGCGGATCGGCGAACAGCTCCCACCATTTGCTGCGGATCGTCGCATCCTGGGGTACCGCGACCTTCCAACCGTCGGTGTCTTTGAACTGGGCAGCCGTGAGTTCCTTGTAGGCCTGCGGCGCATCGGTGCCGGGGCGGTGATAGGCAGGGCCCACCGTGCAGCCACCGAGCGCCGCGAGCATGGCTGCCTGTACGACCCGGGTTCGCTTCCTGTTCACGTGAATTGTGCCTCGGTTGCCGGTACGCGGTGTCTGGATGCCCACCAGACACTGAAGCGGTCCATGTACAGGTACACCACCGGTGTTGTGTATAGCGTCAGCATCTGGCTCACGATCAAGCCGCCGATGATGGCGATGCCCAGCGGCCGGCGCAGTTCCGATCCGGTGCCGGTGCCAAAGGCCAGGGGAACGGCACCGAACAATGCCGCCATGGTCGTCATGAGAATCGGGCGGAAACGCAGCATGCATGCCTCAAAGATCGCGTCCTCGGTTTTCATGCCTGCGCCACGCTCGGCCTGCAGGGCGAAATCGATCATCATGATGGCGTTCTTCTTCACCAAGCCGATCAGCAGCACGACGCCGATGATGGAAATGACATTCAGGTCCTCGCGGAACAGGATCAGTGCCAGCATCGCCCCGACACTGGCCGGCGGCAAACTGGAGATGATGGTCAGGGGATGCACCAGGCTCTCATAGAGCACGCCCAGCACGATGAATACCGACAGCAATGCGGTGATCACCAGGATCGGTTCAGTACTCAAGGACTGCTGATATGCCTCAAGGGTGCCGGCGAAGAAGCCGCGGATGGAGTCTGGGGTGCCCATCTGCGCCTGCATCCGCCCGATGGCCTCGGTTGCCTGACTTAAGGAAACATTCGGCGCCAGGTTGAAGGAAGCGGTGACCGAGGGAAACAGACTCGTGTGATTGACGGCAAGCGCGGTGGTAGTCGGGTAACCCTTGGCGACCATCGACAGCGGAATCGGGCTCCCGGTGGAGGACGGCAGATACAGCAGGTTGAATGCTCCCGGATCCTGATAGAACTGTGGTGCCACTTCCAACACGACGTAGTAGTAGTTGAGGGGCTCGAAGATCACCGAGACCTCCGACTGCCCGTAGGCGCTGTACAACGTGCTGTCCAACTGTTGGGTCGTAAGTCCCAGGCGCGCCGCCGTGACGCGGTCATAGTTGAGCATCTCGTCCAGCCCGCCATTCTGCTGGTCGGTGTTCACGTCCTGGAATCCCGGCAGTTTCTTCATCTGCGCGATCAGGATCGGACCCCACCTGGCAAGATCACTGACGTTGTCCGACTGAATGGTGTACTGGTACATCGCGTTGCTGGAGCGCCCGCCGATCCGCAGATCCTGCTGGGCCTGCATGAATACCTGGGCAACCGGCAGCTTGTTCAGCTTCGGTCGCAGGCGGTTGATGACCGTCGCCGCACTGACCTTGCGCACGGCGAGCGGTTTCAACGCCGTGAAAATATTCCCGGTATTGGTGGCGCCGCCACCGGTGAAGCCGATGACGTTGGCCACGGCGGGATCGGCCTTGACCACGCCCTCGATCTGGCGGATCGAATCCTCCATCGGCGCGAACGAAGTGTCCTGACGACCTTGCACGCCGCCGGCAAGCAGCCCGGTATCCTGCTGCGGAAAAAATCCTTTGGGAATCACGATCACCAGGAACACGTTGAGCGCGACCGTGCACAGCAGCGCCGTCAGTGTAATCCGCGGATGATCCAGGACCCAGTGCAGGGTGCGCCGATAAAAGGCCAGGATCGCGTTGAAGGCCCGTTCGCTGTACGTGTAGAAGCGGCCGTGCGATTCCTGCTTCTCGTTCTTGAGAAGATAAGCGCACATCATCGGCGTCAGTGTCAGGGACGTGATCATCGAGACGATGATCGCGGCGGACAGCGTCACCGCAAATTCGCGAAACAACCGTCCAACGATGCCCCCCATCAGCAGCAAGGGGATGAAAACGGCCACCAGTGAGACGCTGATGGTGAAGACCGTGGAACCTATCTCCTGGGCACCCAGGAGCGCCGCCGCCACAGGCTTCATGCCCGCTTCGATGTGCCGGGTAATGTTCTCCATGACTACGATGGCGTCATCCACCACGAAGCCCGTGGCGATCGTCAATGCCATAAGCGACAGGTTGTCGATGCTGTAGCCGAACAGGTACATGACGGCGAAGGTACCGATCAGCGAGACCGGCATGGCGATACCCGGAATGAACGTCGAGCGCACATTGCGCAAGAACAGGAACACGACGATGACCACCAGCACCGTCGAGGTAATCAGCGTTCGCTCCACATCCTTCACCGACGCGCGAATGGTGGTCGTACGGTCAAGGACCACCGTCATGTCGATGCCACTGGAAATCGACGCCTTGATGATTGGCAGCTGGGCGCGGATGCTGTCAACGGTATCGATGATATTGGCGCCGGGCTGACGAAAAATAATCAGCATCACGGCGCGCTTGCCGTTCAGGTAGCCGGCCGCGCGCGAGTTCTGCACCGAATCGGTGACATCGGCCACATCCTGCAGGCGCACCGCAGCGCCATTGCTGTATCCCACCACCAGGGGGCGGTAATCCACCGCCTTTTCGATCTGATCGTTGGCGAGAATGTCGGCGCTCACATCGCCATTGGCGAGCTGCCCCTTGGGCAGGTGGGCGTTCTGCGCGCTCAATACCGTCTGCAGCGTCGAAAGTGACAGTCCGTAATGGGCCAGCTGGGCCGGATTCGCCTCCACTCGCACCGCGGGCAGTGCGCCGCCGCCCAGATTCACCTGCCCCACCCCGGCGATCTGCGACAGCTTCTGCTCGATGACCGTCGAAGCCGCGTCGTACATCTGCGCCGGCGCATATTTGTCGGAAGTCAGGCCGATGATCATGATCGGCGAATCGGCGGGATTGACCTTCCGATAGGTGGGATTGCCCGGCAGATTGGCCGGCAGATACGAGCGTGCGGCATTGATCGCCGCCTCCACGTCGCGTGCCGCGCCATCGATGTCGCGACTGAGATCGAACTGCAGCGTCACCTGGGTGCTGCCCAGCGAGCTCGCCGAAGTCATCTCCGTGACGCCGGCAATATGGCTGAATTGCCGCTCCAGCGGCGTCGCCACCGACGAGGCCATGATATCGGCACTGCCCCCCGGGAGGCTGGCGCTCACTGAGATGGTTGGAAAGTCCACCTGGGGCAAGGGCGCCACCGGCAAAACGCCAAACGCGATCGCGCCCGCAATCGCCACCGCCACTGCGAGCAGTGTGGTGCCGACCGGTCGGGCAATGAAGCGCGCTGACAGGTTCATGTCGTAGTCTGGGGCGTCTCCCGGGTGCCCGTTGGCCCGGACAGGTTGCGGCCAAAGCGGCGGCCCAGGGTATCGAAGAAAATGTAAATCACCGGCGTCGTATACAGGGTGAGCACCTGGCTGAGCAGCAGGCCTCCCACCATCGCGATTCCCAATGGCCGGCGCAGCTCCGAACCAATGCCGCTGCCCACGGCGAGCGGCAGACCGGCCAGCAACGCTGCCATGGTCGTCATGAGAATGGGCCGGAAGCGCAGCTGGCAGGCCTCGTAGATGGCCTCAGTGGAGCTCTTCCCGCGGGTGCGCTCGGCATCCAACGCAAAGTCCACCATCATGATGCCGTTCTTGGTGACGATGCCGATGAGCAGGATGATGCCGATCAGGGCCACCACGTTGAGGTCCTGGCCGAACAACATCAGCGCCAGCAGCGCACCCACGCCGGCGGAGGGCAGCGTCGAGAGAATGGTCACGGGATGGATGAAACTCTCGTACAGGACTCCCAGGACGATGTAGACCGCGACCAGCGCCGCCAGCACCAGCAGCGGCTCGTTGGACAGTGAATTGGTGAAGGATGCCGCGGTACCCTGGAATCCCGCCGCCAGGCCCGCCGGCATGTGCAGATCCTCCTGGGCCTTGTCCACGGCCTTGATGGCCGCTCCCAATGAGGACTTCGCCGCGATGTCGAACGAGACCGTGATCACCGGGAATTGGCCCTGGTGCGATATGGTCAGCGGCTCGGTGGTCTTCTCGAAGTGAGCAATGGTGGACAAGGGAACGGCGCTGGCAAAGGTCGAGCTGGTGGTGCCGGCCGTACTCTTGCCCATCGTGCTGCTGGCGCTCAGCGCATTGGACGGCGCAGTCCGCACGGTCGACGAAGGGGTGTAAAGCGCGTTGGAGGACAGCGCATTCGAGCCAGCCGAAGTCGAGCCCGAGGAGGCAAAGGAGGCTGCCGCGGATGCTCCCGCGACACCCGCGGAGGCATTGGCCTGGATATACAGGCGGCTCAACGCCGAGGGATTGAGCTGGAAACGCGGTGAACTCTCCAGAATGACATGGTACTGGTTGATCTGCGTGTACATCGTATTGACCTGGCGTTGGCCAAAGGCGTCATACAGCGTGTTGTCGATGGTCGATGGCGTGATGCCCAGTCGCGAGGCGGTGACGCGGTCGATCACCAGGTTCTCTGCCAGTCCCCCGTTCTGCTGATCGGTCGCCACGCTCGTCAGTTCCGGCAATTCCTTGAGCTTCGCGACGAAGCGCGCAGTCCACAGATTCAGCTCATCCTGATCCGGATCCTCAAGCGTGTACTGGTACTGCGTGCGACTGACCCTGTCGTCCACCGTGATGTTCTGCACCGGCTCCATGAACAACTGGATTCCATCCACCGCGGCGAGTTTTGGTGCCAGACGATTGATGATTTCAGTAGCGCTGGCATTGCGCTTGTTCAAGGGCTGCAGGTTGATGGCCATGCGGCCGCTGTTGATGGTGGTGTTCGTGCCGTCCGCGCCAATGAAGGAAGACAGGCTCGCAACGCCCGGATCCGCCAGGATGATTTTTGCCAGCTCCTGCTGTTGCTGCGCCATGGCCTTGAAGCCGATGGTCGGGCTGGCCTGTGAGATGCCCTGGATGACGCCCGTATCCTGAACCGGGAAAAAGCCCTTGGGTATCAGGATATACAGCAGCACGGTCAACGCCAGGGTCGCCGCTGCCACGATGAGGGTCGCGCGCTGATAGCGCAGCACGAACGTGAGCGTCCGCCCGTAAAAACCGATGACATTTTCAAATACGCGCTCGGAGGCCCGCATCAACCGGCCCTGATCTTCGGGCTTGTGGTGCTTCAGGATCCGCGCGCTCATCATCGGTGTGAGTGTCAGGGACACGACGGCTGAGAAGCCGATCGTGACCGCCAAAGTCACCGCGAATTCGCGGAAAAGTCTGCCTACGACATCCCCCATGAACAACAGCGGTATCAGCACTGCCATGAGCGCAATGGTCAACGAAAGGATGGTGAAGCCGATCTGCTCCGCGCCCTTCAGAGCGGCCTGCATTGGCGGCTCGCCGCTTTCGACGTAGCGGGAGATGTTCTCGATCATCACGATGGCATCGTCCACGACGAAGCCGGTGGCGATTGTCAGCGCCATCAGCGACAGGTTATCAAGGCTGTAGTTCAGCACGTACATGAACGCCAGGGTGCCCACCAGCGACAAGGGCACACTGATTGCCGGAATGATGGTGGCGGCCACGCTGCGCAGGAACAGGAATATCACGAGCACGACCAGCACAATGGCCAGCGCCAGCTCGATCGCCACATCCACCACCGAGGCCTTGATGCCTGCGGTCAGATCGGTGAGCGTCGTGACCTTGATGCCGGTTGGCAGGTTGACGATCAGCTGCGGCATCAGCTGCTTGATCGACTTGACGACGGCGATGGTGTTGGCGCCGGATTGACGCTGGATGTTGAGGATGACCGCCGGAGTCTGATTCATCCAGGCGGACTGGAAATTGTTCTCCACGCCGTCGACGACGGTCGCCACGTCACGCAGCACAACCGGGGCGCCATTGCGGAAGGCCACCACTACCTTGCGGTAGTCGTCGCTGGTTCGCAGCTGGTCATTGGCATCGATCTGGTAGGCCTGTCGCGGACCATCGAAGTTGCCCTTCGCCGCATTGACGCTGGCGGCGCTGAGCGCTGCGCGCAGGTCCTCCAGATTGATACCGTAGGAGGAGAGCGCATCGGGATTGGCCTGAATGCGTACCGCCGGCTTCTGGCCACCACTGATGGTCACCAGACCCACTCCGGTCAACTGCGAGATCTTCGGCGCCAAGCGCGTATCGACCAGATCTTCCACCTGGGACAGCGGCATTGAGTCAGAGGTGATGGCCAGGGTGAGTATCGGGGCATCGGCCGGATTGGTCTTGCTATAGACGGGCGGCGTCGGCAGCGACGAAGGCAGCAGGCTCTGCGAGGCATTGATGGCGGCCTGAACTTCCTGTTCGGCGATGTCGATGTTCAATGACAGGCTGAACTGCAGCACTACCACCGAAATGCCGGCGGAGCTGTTCGAGGTCATCTGTGAGAGACCCTGCATCTCGCCGAACTGGCGCTCCAGGGGTGCCGTGACCGTCGTGGCCATGACATCGGGGCTGGCGCCCGGATAGTAGGTGACCACCTGGATGGTCGGATAGTCCACCTCGGGCAATGCCGAAATCGGCAACTGCGACAAACCAACCGCGCCGATCAGAAAGATCGCCGCCATCAACAGGGCCGTCGCCACCGGCCTGAGGATGAATGGACGGGACGGATTCACAGATTCACGGATTTGCTGGGGATGCTGAAGTCGAAGCCGCGGGCGCCGATGAGGCCGGCGATGGTGCGCCGGGGGCGCTTGGTTTGGCGACCGTGACCCGGGCGTTGTCCTGCAGCTTCTCAAAGCCGTTGTTTGCCACCGCATCGCCGGGATTGATGCCATCGACCTGTGTGTTCTGACCCTCCGTGACGCCTGGCTTCACGGTGCGCATATGTGCCACGTCGTTCTGGATGAGATACACGAATGAAGCGCGGCCATTTTGCTGAATGGCCGATGAGGGAATGATCGTTACACCCCGCAGTGTGTTGACCAGCAGGCGGGTATTGACGAACTGGTTGGGGAAGAGCGCGTCGTTCTTGTTGTCGAAGGTGGCCCGCGCCTTGACGGTGCCGGTCGTGGTATCGATCTGGTTGTCGAGTGCCACGAGCATTCCGGAGGCAAGTTGCTTCTGGCCACTGCGATCCAGGGCCTCGACACTGAGTTTGGCCTGGGCGCGCAGCCGGGCAAGGACCGGGCCGAGACTGTCTTCCGGCAGTGTGAAGATCACGGTTATCGGTTCCAGCTGGGTGATCACCGCCAGTACCGTGGTACCCGCGGACTGCACGACGTTGCCGGGATCCACCAGGCGCAGGCCAACCTGGCCGGTGATGGGCGCGGTGATGTGACAGTAGTCGAGCTGCAGCTGATCGTAGTCCACGGCACCACGATCATTCTTGACGGTACCTTCGGTTTGCTGGACAAGTTTTTCCTGGTCCGCGACTGTCTGCTCGGCGATGGCGTTGCGGGCCAGGGCCGCCCGATAGCGGGTGAGATCGAGCTGCGCCTGCGCCAGGACGCCCTCGTCGTGCTGCAGAGTACCCTGCGCCTGGGTCAGCGTTGCACGGTACGGTCGCGGGTCAATGTCAATCAGCGGATCACCCTTTTTGACGCGCTGGTCTTCCTGGTAGTTCACCGCCGTGATCATCCCGTTGACCTGGCTGGTAATGGAACTGGTGTACACCGGCGTGACCGTACCGATGGCTTCCAGGTAGATGCCGATATCGCCCTTGACCGCCGTGGCGGTCGTGACGGTCACTCCCGGAACGGCCCTGGCCGCCGCGGCTTTTTCCGCCGCTTCATGATCTCGCCACCCTATCCAGCCGCCGACGATCAGCACAAGGATGACAGCCAATAGGATTATGGTGCGCAGCTTCATGTGTTCAGTATCCGACGGTAATACGCCTGCTTAGGCTACACCAGCGCGATTTCGGCAGGTTTTCTGTGTCATTAAGAGACGTTCATAGCAGCGGCTGCCTCCCCGCGTGCCAGGCGTGCTACCAAGCTGGTGAAAATGGCGATACTGCGATCGTCGGTTGTCCCCATGATGACCGGGCCGACCGTTTGGTCGATCACCCGCGGCTGAGCCTCAATCAAGATCCGGTCCTCACCGAAAGCCGGAGAGGCAACTTTCATCAGCTGATCGCGCAGCGCCTCATCACCATGTTGTCGATGCGGACCCGAGGAAAAAAGTAACGCGCGGTGCGATCCCCGTCGGTATCCCAGCCGATGCGCGCAACGATCCTGGAGCGCGACGACCTTGCATTTCGTGCACATAGTTCAAGATTGGCGTTGTATAGTCAACACTTCAGGCTCGAGCAGTGGAATGCAGCGACTGTGAAAATCAATAAACGCCAGGTCATCGACGTGGCACTCACGTTGCTTGACGAACAGGGCCTCAAAGAACTGCAGATGCGCGCCGTCGCCGGTCGCCTGAATGTCCAGGCCTCGGCGCTGTACTGGCATGTGCGCAACAAGGCAGAACTGCTCAGCTTGATGTCTTCGCACTTCTACGACACGGCGCTGGCCGCCGTTCCGCCCGGACTTGCCTGGCGTGATTGGCTGCTGGCCTATGGCAACGCAGTGCGTGCGGCGTTGCTGGGCCACCGAGATTCGGCACAGCTGTGCGCCATCGCGAAACCGCTGCAGGAGGATCCGCGCACGGCGGCGGCTCGACTCACTCGGCCACTCGTGCTCGCGGGCCTGAGTCCGGACGTGGCGCTGTCCTACCAGTCCTCCGTCATCTCACTGGTGCTGGGCTGGTGCATCTATCAGCAAAGCGAGGCGGTGCACGAGTTTCTCATCGGACTGATCAGCTTCGATGAGAGTTTCAGGACCGGCCTGACGGCCATGGTGGCTGGCTTTCCCTAAGCGCCGTCACTACTTCGGCGCCGGCTGCGAGCCTGCCGTCGCCGGTTTCGCCGCATCCTGATGGGCCGCCGCGTCGTGACCCTTCTCGGTACTCGGCAGGTTGGCATTCAGGTTCGGCAGGCACTCCACCTCCGGCACATCGCTGTAGTCCTCGCGGATGAAGTGCTTGGTGTTGCGCCACTCGCCCTTCCAGTTCTTCGGGTCGGTCATGATGTACTGCACTTCCAGGGTCTTGCCCTGGTCCTGCAGCCGATAGCGCTCGACGATCTGAAACTCGTCGGAAATCGGCAGTCCGCGATCGATCCAGTGCTGGTTCGGTTCAAGATACTTGGTGCTGACCACCAGGCTGTCGCCTTCCCAGTGGCCGATGGATTCGCCGTTGTAGGTCGAGATGGCGATATCCGGGTCGGTATGCTTGCGCCCATCCAGGTAGATGACCCGGTAGCTGTTGGTGAAGCCGAAGATCATGTGTATCGAGGTCGGCAGCTGGATGATGCTGGTGGGCCACACACGCGTCATGATCATGGGCATGCCGGCCGGAAAACATTCCCCGATACTGTCGCGATAGGACTTGTGGTCCGCGGCAGCGGCGGCGGCTTCCACCAGGGCCTGCTTGCCCGCATCGTAGAATTCCGGGTATGGCGGCCCGAACATGAAATCGGCGAAGGCGTGCCGCAGATTCACGAACCAGGTCCCGGTCATGTCGAACGGCGGCTTGGCCCGGGGCTTGTGCAGATTCTGCGGCGCCAGGGCTCCGTAGTAGCCGTCGTGCTTGTGCGCCAGATCATCCTCCTGCTTCTGGCTGAGGCCGGGCCGCGGCGCCTGTTGCGCACCGGCCAGGGTGCCCGCCAGCAACAGCAGCGCTGCGCCAAGGCCCACCGCCATCCGCCTGCTGGTCATTCGCATCACTCGCCCCCTGATATTTTTCTTGAAAACTTGTCGCGATCAGCGCTGCTGTTCGCCGCCCAGCACCTTGCCATCGGCCAGAACGATCGACACATACTGTCCGCCCGGCGTGCCATCGCGCAGCGGCCGCACGGTCACGGTCACCTTGTCGCCGGGCTTGAGCGTCGTGCGCTTCCAGCCGTCGCGCACCAGGTTGTTGGGACTGTTCATTTCGACCGCCCAGATTTCCGAACCGCCACCGGGCTTGTCGACACTGACCTTGAAATTGGCGTGTGGATTGCTCCAGTTGAAGTCGATGACGGTGCCGCTCACATCGACCTTTCGGGACGTATCGAACATCGCCCCGGAGTGATGCGCAAAAGCGGGATTGAGAAAGGCCGACAGCCCCATAAGGAAGCTGAAGGCGGCAGTTCGGATGCGATGCATGGGGTTCTCCTCGTGAACCGGTCGGCGATGGTATCGCCGCATGAGCTGCCGGCGCAACCGGCCTGCAGTGCGGCTCATTTGCCGGTCACCGGATTCACATAGTGAAACGGCGGCAGGAATGAGCGCGGGTACATATCAAAGTGCACGGTGGGAGGGGCGTCCGGTGGATTGCTCGCGGTGACGCCCGGCGCATCCCGGGCCGGCAGATCCTTCCAGCCCAGATCATAGGGTGCGAAGTAGGTGTTGATGACGTGGTCGGATTGGATGCGCCAGATGCCGTCCTGCTTCACATAGGTGTTCTCGTAGATGCCCCCCATCCAGGTGCCATTCTTGCCGTAGTTGCCCATCATGCTGAATGCGCGCGAACGCATTTTCGCAGTCTGGCCGTCACGGGCAACGTCAATGACCGGCTGGAACTGCATATGATTGTGCAATACGCCGTCATCCAGTCCCTGCTGCCCGTACAGGTTCAGGTTGCGGCGCACGGCGGGTTTGCCCGCATACACACCGCGTAGCGCAATCTCGATGGTGCCCTCGGGCGCCCACAGATCCGTGAGCGCATCCCACTCCAGCGTTGCCAGGTAGTAGCCGTACATCGCATGCAGGTTTTCGATGATGGCGGCATCCTGCAGCAGGCCCAAGCGCTCCCGGAGATCGGCTGCGGTCGCCGCCATGGCAGCGGGTGTCGCACCCACGGCCGCAAGGTCGGCAGCGGCGGGTGTCCACGACGCCGCCGACGCAGTGCCGGTCACCGGGTTGGGATAATCGAATGGCGCGGGTACTGGCGCGCTCACCGGCGCGGCCGCAGCTCGATCAGGGTTCAGGTCCGGTTCCATGCGCGAGTAGGTTGCAACGCGCTTCGCCCAGCCTGACTCATAGGGCGTATACAGCGTCGGGTAGAAGTGCAGCCGGCGGATTTTCCACAGGCCGTCACGCTTCACATATTCGTTCTCGTAAACCCCGACACCCCATTCGTGGTATTGCCCGGCCTGCGCGATCTGCGCGAACAGATGCCAGCGGGCGCGCGCCGTGGTGCCATCGACGTTCACATGCACAATGGGTTGCAGCTGCATGTTGTCGTACAGGCGCCCGGCGACGGGCCCCTCCGGGCCGATTGCGCGCAGATAGGCCAGCACATGAGCCTTGCCCACGTAGGCGCCGCGCCCGGCCAGTTCGATCTCGCCATCCTCGGCGAAGAGATCCGCGGCCTCACTCCACAGCCCCTTGTCGAGGTAGTAACCGTAGATGCGCTGCAGCTTCTCGATATCGTTCTGGTCTTCCAGCAACTGCACTTCATGACGCAGGCGGGCAAGCTGCTGCCGCAGTTGCGTGTCACTCCAGGAAACGGCCGCGACGCTGCCCACGCTGCCCTGGGCCCCGTCGGTACGCAGGCTCGGCGCCTGATTCTTGAAATGGAACTGCGGAACATGAGCGCCCGGCCAAACCTTGTATTGCTCGGATGGCGGCGCATCCGGCCGCAGCGAGGCCGGGGCATAGTGGCCGCCATTCACGTCCGGGTTACGCGCCCAGCCACCATCGGCATAAGGGGTCATCAAGGTCTGGTACCAATGCAGCGCACTGATCTTCCAGACTCCAGCCTCCTTCACGTACTCATTTTCGTAGGGACCTTCGCCCCACCAGGCACCTTTGCCGGCAGCACCCGCCAGGATGACCGCCCGCCAGGTTCCCTTCGCATGCGCGCCATCCGGCGCCAGATTGATGACCGGCATCAGCTGCAGGTCTTGATTGACCTGTCCGGGGGCCAGGCCCACATGTCCGCCGCCCACGGCCAGGAAGTACTGGCGGATGTGCTCCTGGCCCCGGTACACCCCATCCAGGCCGATTTCCAGCGTGGCGCTGCGCGAAAACAGATTCGCGACCTCGTCCCATTGCCCCACGTCGAGGTAGTACCCGTAGGCGCGCTGCAACCGCTTGATGTCGTCGATGTCCCGCAACGATGCCGCCTGTGCCTGCAAGGTGGCGACGGTGTGCGGCAGCGGTGCGGCATTACCCATGCAGGCCCACGCACCGGCCAAAGCCATAGCCACCGAAAGGGCCCGGCAAGGGGTGGAATTCGTTGCGGTCATTATCGATTTTCCTCACGTTACCGGGCGCGCCTCGGTCGCACGAGAACAGCACTCCCCTGGCGCTGGCCGCCCCCTCAGGGCCGTCGAGTCCAGCCGCGGTGATGATACGTCAAGGCAGTTGACGGGGCCGCGCGTCGCGGCGCCGGCCGGGTTGCCGCAGCGCACAATGATGCCGGCCCTGTCGGCCGGAATGCCGGGTTGCCGGGCGATAGCCGGGAACAGTGGTTGGGCGGGGCCGAGATTGGCGACGTTGACCGCCGCCGTGCCGCTTCAGACCGAGGTCTTCTCGGAGGTGGGGGCTTTTTCGCCTGCCGCGACCTTGTCGCGCTCCTGGGTGGGAAGCTGGCGGGCTTCAACCGGCTTCGGCGGGGTTTCGGCCTCCTGCTCGCCTTCCTTCATCGACTCCTTGAATCCGCGCACGGCCTGGCCAAGATCCGAGCCGATGGTGCGCAGCTTCTTCGTGCCGAAAACCACGAGGACGACCAACAGGATGATCAGCAAATGCTTGGGAGAGAATAGGTCCACGTCGATTGAAGCCTCTAAAAAGCCTGACCCTGCATGATACGCCTTTGCCGCGAGTGGCGCCGAGCAGCGCCGCACATCGCAGCCTTAAGGCTACGCTTGCGCCTTAGTAATGGGAGCAGGTATTCTGGGAAGTTTCCCATGAAAATCAATGCAGGTCTGCCAATACCTAAGACAATGCATTGAGTATAGCACCCACCTGATGCCAAAGATGAGGCGACATTGTTTTTCGCAGCGCGCGGCGTATATTCAGCAATGAAAGCGGGACGATGCAAGGTTTACCTGTCAAACAACAGCAATACGCCGACGTTGCCATAACAAGAAGAGGTCGCGATGAGCACTACGTGGGAGAAATTTCAGGGAGCTACTCTGTCCCTGGCACGGTCCGGTTCGATCAAGGACCGACTGACCGATGCCTACCGCAATCACCTATCCGCGGTCGCCGAAGATGAACTGCCGCGCGAGATCCGCGAGCAGTTTCACAATGTGCGTTGCACGTTGACCCGAGAGCAACCACTGCGTGGCGAAGATGCGATTCGCGCCACGGTACGCAAGATGTCCAGCCACGAGGCGGAGAACATTGCCGAGACCGTCGTGCAGATGCTGTCGGTGATGGCCCGCTCGCCGCAGTCGGCGCGCTCAGCCTCTGCCGTACCCCTGTACCTGCTCGAAGCGTAACAACGCAGGCGGCCCGACCGCCCGTGCGCTAGCCGCTAGTCGAGTTTGAACTCGATGGTTTCCCAGCGATTCGTCTCCTCATGCCGAGCCTGGCGCTTGATCGCATCCACCAGGGCCCGACCGTCCCAGTCCACCACCTCACTGGCCATGTCGCTGAGCGCCTTCGGCACCGGCGTCGCGCTGCCGAAATTCTTCATCAAAACGACAGGCTTGTTGCAGGCCTGGGCAAACACGATCTGAAACTGCAGCATGTCGCGATTGTCGTCCGCAAGACTCGGCAGCGCGATCACCACTTCGGCTGGCGCGATCTGCTTGCGCAGGCTCTCGCGCAGTGCTTCCTTGTCGCCGGCCGGCATGTGATCCGGCGTACTGCAGTTTTTGTAGAAGAAATTGTTGGAGCTTTCCAGGTATTCGAATACCCGCAGGTAATCGTCACTGTTGTCCCAACCGTGTGTGACGAATAGTTGAATAGGATGGGCTTGCGACATGGCTTTCGCGACTGTCCGACGCTGTGGAAGGCGGTAAGCGCAGTCTGGCACAGCGGGCAGCTCGCCGCAAAACCCGCTGCCGTGAGAGTACAATCCCGAACCTTCAGCATCTGGAAAGGCATAAAGAGCGGCTGCCGTTGCGCCTGGTCGTCTACAACATCCGCTACGCGACGGGCACCGGGCTCGCCTTTCACCTGCCCCTGCCGGGCATGGGGTACCTGCGTCCCAATCGGCGCGTGCTCGCCGGCATTACGGAGTTCCTGCGGGTGGAGAAGCCCGATGTGGTGGGCCTGATCGAGGTGGACACCGGCTCGATCCGCTCCGGCATGGTCAATCAGGTCGAGCACATCGCCCAGCAGCTGGGCCACTTCTCGACCTATGAGTGCAAGTACGGCGTTGAGTCGTGGAACCAGTTCCTGCCCATCGTTCGCAAGCAGGCGAATGCCTTCCTGGCCGCTCCGACCGTGCCCGCCGGCCGGTTTCATTATTTCGACACCGGCATCAAGCGTCTCATCATCGAGCTGGAGCTGGACGAGGTGTGCGTGTTCCTGGTGCACCTGTCGCTGAAGTACCGCCATCGCCAGTACCAGCTGCGCTCCTTGCATGACCTGATCATCAAATCCAACAAACCGGTGATCGTTGCCGGTGATTTCAACACCTTCTGGGGCAACCACGAGATCTACCTGTTCATGCGCGCGGCGGGACTGCGCAGTGCGAACATCCGCGAGCTGCCCTCCTTCCCCTCGCGCGTACCGCGTGTGGAGCTGGATTTCATCCTGGTCAGCGCCGACATCGAGGTGACCGATTTCCGGGTGCCGGATGTGCGCTTCTCGGACCATCGCCCGCTGATCTGTGATTTCACCGTCCAGCACGGCGCCCTGCGTCGCGACAGCGCCGCATGAAGCACGCCCTGCACCGCACCCACGACTCGCGAAAATGAATATGAGCAATTCAGCCTGGAAAATGGACCGCGACAGTCAGAGCATCGCCTGGCTGACTCTCGACAAGCCGGGAACTTCCGCCAATACCCTCTCGCAACAGGTGATGCGGGAGCTGGATGCGCTGCTGCAATCCCTGGCCCGATCCCCACCCCGTGGAGTCATCATCCGTTCCGGCAAGCCTTCCGGCTTCATCGCCGGTGCCGACATCAACGAGTTCACGACCCTCGCCAACGCCGCCGCCGGCTATGAGCTCACGCGGGCCGGCCAGATCACCTTCGGGCGCCTCGAGCGATTGCCCTGTCCCACGGTGGCGGCCATTCACGGCTTCGCCTTGGGCGGTGGTCTGGAACTGGCACTGGCCTGCCGCTATCGGGTAGCCGTGGGCGATGACCGACTGCAGCTGGGCCTGCCGGAGGTGCAACTGGGCATCCATCCAGGCTTTGGCGGCAGCGTCCGTGCCGTGCGCCTGCTCGGTGTGCGGCCCGCCATGCAGATCATGCTCACAGGTCGGCCGGTGCGTGCTGACAAAGCCGCGCGCATTGGTCTGGTCGACCGACTCGTCAGCTCGAGCGAGCTGGATGACGCCGCGCGCGCGATGGTGCTGCAGCCGCCCCCACCCCATCGCCCCCCACTGGTCGAACGCCTGCTCAGCCTCGGCCCCGTTCGCCCATTCATCAAGCCGGCGCTGATCCGGGAGGTCGCCGCAAAGGCGCCGCGCGCGCACTATCCGGCCCCCTACGCCATGATCGATCTGTGGGCCAGTAATGGCGCCCATGGCGAAACCGCGTTCGAAGCCGAGGCTCGCTCCATCGCGGCCATGTTCGAAACGCCGACCTCGCACAACCTGATCCGCGTGTTCCTGCTACAGGATCGGCTCAAGGCCCAGAGCACCGCGGCCGCCGCGCAGGTGCAGGCCGTTCATGTGATCGGCGCCGGTGTCATGGGCGGAGACATTGCGGCCTGGTGTGCGGTACGCGGCTTCAATGTCACGCTGCAGGATCGGGCGCTCGAGTACATCGAGCCGGCGCTGAAGCGCGCCGGTGAACTGTTCCAGAAGCGGCTGCGCGACCCGGAGAAGATAGCCGCTGGCCGCGCGCGCCTGCGCGCCGATGTCGCAGGTGATGGCGTCGCCGACGCCGATGTGGTCATCGAGGCCATTTTCGAAAACCTGGAGGCGAAGCGTGCGCTGTACGCGACGCTTGAGCCGCGGATGAAGCCCGCGGCGCTGCTGGCGACCAACACCTCGAGTTTGAATCTCGAACCGCTGGCCGCGCAGCTGGTGCGACCCGAGCGCCTGGTCGGATTGCACTTTTTCAATCCCGTCGCACAGATGCCACTGGTCGAAGTGGTGTGTGGCGAACGCACTTCCGCGGACGCACAGGAGCTTGGCGTGGCCTTCACGCGCCGCCTCGACAAGCTCCCCGTCGTGTGTCGCAGTGCGCCGGGCTTCCTGGTCAACCGGGTGCTGATGCCCTACCTGCATGAGGCCATGCAGCTCGCCGAGGAAGGCGTGCCGTTGGCCGCGATCGATACCGCCGCCACCGATTTTGGAATGCCGGTCGGTCCGATCGAACTGGCCGATGTGGTGGGCCTGGATGTGGCCAAGGATGTGGGCGAGATCATTGCAAGCGAATTGGGCAGACCCGCACCGACTCACCCGCAGCTCGCGCAGCTGGTCGCGGCGGGTAAGCTCGGCCGCAAGAGTGGCTGCGGTTTCTACGCCTGGCATGAAGGCCATCCGACCAAGCCGGTGGCCGCCACGGCAGCGCCATCCGATGCTGCCGATCGGATGATGCTCGCCCTGGTCAATGAGTCCGTCGCCTGCCTGCGCGCCGGACTGGTCGCCGATGCGGATCTGCTGGACGCCGCGGTGATCTTCGGCACCGGCTTTGCACCTTTTCGTGGCGGGCCGATCGCCTATGCGCGCGCGCGCGGCATCACCGAATGTGTGCGCCGTCTGACCGACCTGGCGACGCGGCATGGCGAGCGGTTCCGGCCCGACCCAGGCTGGAATCTGCTTGAACCGTGACTGTAAACCGTGAACGCCGTACCAGGGCGATGGTGCTGCTGTGCTACCATCAAAAGCTCAGCCGAAGACTAATCACTCATTAATCAGCCGTGCCAATGACCGAGGAACGTGAAGCCAGCGTTCAGGTACTCAAGACCTTCGCACCCCTGGATGGCTTGAAACGCGAAAACATTGCAGCGCTGGCGAAAAAGGTCAGCATCCGCACGATGTCGGCGGGGCGTTACCTGTTCAAGGAAGGCGACACCGACAAGCGCAAAGTGTGGCTGGTGAGTGGCATGGTTGAGCTGCGCGAGGGCGAGCGCACGGTCGGCATGATCCGCGGCGGCACGAGCGATGCGCGCAATCCGCTCTCCCCGACTCTGCCGCGCGCGGTCAGCGCCCGCGCGGTCGATGAAATTTCATATCTGACCATCGACAGCGAACTGCTCGATGTGATGATCACGTGGGACCAGACCGGCACCTACGAGGTCGAGGAACTCCAGGCGCAGCTCAATGGCGGCGCCAATGGCGATGACTGGATGACGACGCTGCTGCAGACGCGCTCCTTCCATCGCATCCCGCCGGCGAACATCCAGGCCATCTTCATGCGCATGCAGCGCGTACCCTATCTGGCCGGCGATGTGATCATCAAACAGGGTGATGAGGGCGATTACTTTTACGTGATCGTCAAAGGCCAATGCGTGGTGACCCGCGAGACGCCCCTGAACCGCGACGGCATCAAGCTGGCCGAGCTGAGCGTCGGCGATACCTTCGGGGAGGAAGCGCTGATCGCCGAGGCCAAGCGCAACGCCACCATCACCATGCAAACCGATGGGGTGCTCATGCGGCTCGCCAAGGATGATTTTCGCGAGCTCATGAACGAGCCGCTGCTGCAGTGGGCCAACTATGACCAGGCCCGTGAAATCGTCGCACGCGGGGGACGCTGGCTGGACGTGCGCTTGCCGAGCGAACATCAGAACCTGAGCATCGAGGGATCACTGAATATCCCGCTGTACTTTATCCGGCTGAAGCTCTCGACACTGGACCCGAAGACCCCCTACGTCGTGTATTGCGACACCGGGCGCCGCAGTTCGGCCGCCGCTTACATCCTGGTGGAACGGGGCTTCGATGCTTACGTGCTGCGCGGTGGCCTGACCACCGGCGCGGTCGGGCTGCACCAATCCCGCTAGCGCGGCTGTGGCTGCAATGGCGGGGCGAGGCCGCGCAGATTGGCCACCGTCAGCTCGGCAAACTGCCTATACAGATCTGCGAGTGACCCCGCGGTTGCGCCCCCCTCCCGGGTCGTGATCCGCGCACGGGCGCGCACCTCAAACGGCGGCTGTCCGACCATCCCAGATCCTTGCGCTTGAACGGATGCGACCAGCACCACATTGTGAAAGCTGAAGCCGAGCACCGAGGTATTGCTGGCCAGCGAGTTGGTGAAATCCTCGATGATGATGGCCAAGCTGCGCCGTACATCGGCCGAGGCGGGTTCGTACATCTGTTGTGCTTGCAGCTCACGTTCGACGGCCGTCGCCACCTCATCGGGCGTCAGGCGCGCATCACTCGCCGCGGCCTGCTGCGCGCGCTCGCCGAAGGTCACCGTTACGGCACTTATCGCACGTGTATCAACCACCGCGGCAGTTGCTGGCGGTGGCGAAGTGCCGGGCGGCTGCACTGCCGGAGGTGCGGGCGCCTCGCGCCCGGGATCTCCGTGTGCCAGACCCACCACGCCGGTGCAGGCGCACAGGCTTGCCGCCGTCAGTGCGATCGCGGCTGCCCTGGAAGTTCTTCGAATTCGCATCAGTCCGTCCCGGAAAACCATTCAGGGACGATACTACAGGGCCGCCCGACTACATCGTATGCGTCGCTTTGTCTCCGGATAGCGCCCCGGCCAGGTAGGTCTCGATTTTCTTCTGGGTCTGGCCGCGATCCTGTTCGCTGAACTGCACCCCAATACCCGCGGTCCGCTTGCCCTGGGCGCCCTTGGGTGTCACCCAGATCACCCGCCCGGCTACCGGCAGCTTTTCATCCTCCCCCATCAGGTTCAACAGCATGAACACCTCATCGCCAAGCCGGTAGTTGCTGTTGGTCGGGATGAACAGGCCGCCATTGCGAACAAACGGCATGTAGGCCAGATACAAGGCACTCTTGTCCTTGATCGTGAGCGTGAGAAGTCCGGGTTTTGGTCCCATTGCGTGTTGGTGTGTTCAGACAATCAGTGAGCGTAACAGGCTCTCCAGCACCAGCGAACGATTCACCGGGGTAGCCAGGGCCGCCCGCAGGGCGCGCAGCTGCTCCAGCAAATCGAAAAGCTGCGGGGCATTTGACCTCGGATCAGGGCGTGCCGGGTGCGCACCATCCCGCATTTCCGTGGAATATGTCCCGGCGCCAAGGCTACGGCGGATACGTTCCGTGAGCCAGTTCTCAAGACAGGACAGGCGCAGGGCAAGTTCCGTGCGGCTCCAGGCATCCGCCAGCTGCGCGGCATCCGCATGTCGGGAGGCAAGGTCACCCAGTCCCGCTAGCGTCTCGTCCCGGATCTGCAGGACCGCCCGTGGATCCAGCCCCACCGCCAGCAGCGGCGCATTGCCGATCACATCCAGCACCGCACTCCACGGACCCTCCCCCGCGAATTGGGTCAACCAGTTCAGCGCCGGCTCGCGCTCCGGCCGGCGGATCCGCAGGCGTTGGCAGCGGCTGAGGATGGTCGCCGGCAAGCGCGAGGGCTGTTGCGCGACCAGTATCAGCACGGTGCGCGAGGGCGGCTCTTCGAGGGTCTTGAGCAGGGCATTGGCAGCATTCCAGTTCAGCGCATCGGCCGGATCGATCAGCGCGACCTTGTAGCCGCCCTGGTGACTGGCCAGCGCCAGGTGCGCGGATAGTTCGCGCGCCTGCTCGACCCGGATCTGCTTGGAGTCTTCGCTGAGCCCGATTTGCGTGAAGTCCGGATGACGGTTCTCGCGCGACCTCGTGCAACCGGCACAGTCCCCGCACGGACCGTGCGGCCCGGGCGCCAGACACAACAGCAGTTGCGCCATCCAGACAGCCAGCTGATCGCCGCCGGCCCCGGGGGCGTCCTGGATCAGCAAGGCGTGCGCCACCCGGTCCTGCTGGACTGCCGCGGCCAGCTGCGTGCGCGCCGGTTCGAGCCAGGAGGCCGCCGCCACGGATCTTGCCAGCGCGGCGGGGTCGACCGCAGACGATTCAATTGCCATCTACAGCAAGGCCTCCAGCGCAGCGGCCACGGCAGCCTGCACCGCTGGCAGTTCGCGGCCGGCGTCCACGATCCGGAACCGCTGGGTGTCGGCTTGCGCCATGGTCAGATACGCGGCGCGCACGCGCTCAAAGAACGGGGCACGCTCCTGCTCGAAACGATCGGCCTGTCCGGGGCGTGCCCGTGCGCGCGCCAGGCCCACCGACACCGGCAGGTCCAGCAGCAGCGTCAGATCCGGCGCCAGGTCTGCGTGCACCACAGTCGCGAGCGACTCGATGCAGGCCGGATCGAGGCCGCGGCCCCCACCCTGGTAGGCACGCGTGGCGTCCGTAAAGCGGTCACAGATCACCCACTCACCGCGTGCCAGCGCCGGGCGAATCAGATTCGCGAGATGGATACTGCGCGCGGCGAACATCAGCAGCAGCTCCGCGGCAGCAGGCAGCGGTTCGCCACCAGGTATGAGCAGCAGATCGCGCACTCGCTCCGCCAGCGGTGTACCCCCGGGCTCGCGGGTGAGCACCGCGGGCACATTGCGCGCCCGCAGCCACTCCAGGATGTAATCCGCCACGGTCGACTTGCCCGCTCCCTCGATGCCTTCGAGAGTAATGAAGCGCCCGGATGTCATGGACGTGCGACCGCGCCGCGCAGCCTTTGCAGATAGTGCTGGACAGCCAGGTTGTGCTCGGCGAGGGTCGCGGAAAAATGATGCCCGCCCTGCCCATCGCCGGTCGCGACGAAATACAGATCACCGGTTTCCTCGGGCCGCACCACCGCCAGCAATGCGGCGCGGCCCGGTAGTGCGATCGGCGTCGGCGGCAGGCCCTCGCGGGTGTAGCTGTTATACGGCGTATCGGTGGTCAGGTCGCGTTCGTGGATGTGGCCATCGTAGGCGGACCCAAGCCCATAGATCACGGTCGGGTCCGACTGCAGGCGCATTCCTTTGCGCAGCCGCGCCATGAACACTCCGGCAATGCGTGGCCGCTCCGCGGCCAGTCCGGTTTCCTTTTCGACCATGGAGGCCAGTATCAACGCCTGTTCGGGCGATTGCAGCGGCAGATCCGCCGCGCGCATGTTCCAGGCCTCCGTCAGGGCATCGCGCATGCTGCCATAGGCGAGCTTCAGGATCTCCACATCGGTCGTACCCGAGGCGAATCGATAGGTGTCAGGGAAAAAACGCCCTTCCGGATTTTCGCCAGGATGGCCAATGGCGGCCATGACCTCGGCGTCGCTGCGGTCCTTGAGCAATGAATGCACATGCGGGTCCTCGGCCAGCGCGTGTCGCAGGTCACTGAAGCGAGTGCCTTCGACGACCGTCAGCTGTTCGAGGATCACCCGCCCCTCCTCGAGCATTTCAATGACATCACTGGGACTGGCATGGGCGTCGACTTCGTAGTCGCCGGCCTTGATCGTCAGCGTGCGCCCGGTCAGGCGCAGGTGAAGCTGCGTGCAGGCGGCGCATTCCAGCGCACCGGCACTTTGCAGCCTGGCCAGGACACCCCGCACGCTCAAACCCGGAGAGACCGTCACCCGCAGCGGCGCGGGTGCCGGGCCCGGCGCTTCGAACTGGATTGCGAGCCAGGCGCGGCCGCCGGCCGCCGCGCCGACCAGCAACACCACCAGCAGCACTACAATCCAGATGGACTTACGCACTTTGTGGACTCTCCAGCAGCGGCCGCAGCCACTGCTGCAGTTGACGCGTGACCGGGCCGACGGCCCGATCGCGCCCGTCCAGGGCGCGCACCGGCCAGATGCCGATTCGGGCATTGGTCAAGAAGATCTCTTCAGCCGCCTGCAGTGCCACCGAATCCACGGCCAGCTCATGGACCTCAACGCCACCCCGTTGCGCGGCGTTGATCACCACACGGCGCATCACGCCGCGGATTCCGGCATGGGTGATTGCGGGCGTCATGATCCGACCATCCCTGACCAGGAACACATTGCTCATCGTGCCTGAGACGAGCCATCCGGAGCTACTGAACACCAGGGCTTCCTGAATCGACGGATCCGTCCACTCGCCGCGGATCAGGACCTGCTCCAGGCGGTTCAGGTGCTTCAGACCCGCCAGGAGCGGATTCTCACCCCAGCGCCCCGCGGCGCTGCGCGCCACGACCCCACGCTCCCAGGCTGCCGGATCCTCCGGCGGCCACCGGTACTGCAGCAGCACCGCATGCGCCCGCTCATCACCGTTGGCGCCGTAGCCCCGAGCCGTCGCATCGCCGCGGGTGAGGATGAGCTTGATGATACTGCGGGTTTGAGTGGCCGCAAGCTCGCGGATCTTGGCGGCAAGCTCGGGGAAATCCTCATAGCGCAGACTCAAGCGCGCGCACCCCTCGGCCAGCCGCTGCAGGTGCATGTCCAGGAAGCAGGCCTGGGCGTTGCGGCAGGCGATGGTCTCAAAGAGTCCGTCACCGTAATGCAGGCCCCGATCCAGCACGCTGAGCGTGCGCGCCGGCTGGCCGTCTACCAGGGCCAGGATGGGATCGGCCGGCCCGCTGAAACCTGCCGTGCTCACTCGAACACCGCCAGCATGCCGCGCGCCTTCGCGCGGGTCTCGTTGAGTTCGCGCTCCGGGTCCGAATCCGCAACGATGCCACCGCCCGTGCGCATCGTGATCTGCGAGTTCTCGAGTGTCATGGTGCGAATCAGGATATTGAGATCCATTTCTCCACCGGGCGTCAGGTACCCGAGTGATCCGTAGAATGCCCCGCGTCCCTGCCCCTCCAGCTCGGCGATGATCTGCATGCAGCGGAATTTCGGACACCCCGTGATGGTGCCGCCGGGGAACACCGCTCGCAGCGCGCCAATGGGCGTCACGCCTGCGCGCAGCCGGCCCTGGACGTTGGATACGATGTGGTGCACATGTGCGTAGGTCTCGGTGACCATCAGCTCATTGACGACCACGGTTCCGGCTTCGCATACGCGCCCTAAGTCATTGCGTTCCAGGTCGATGAGCATGATGTGCTCGGCACGTTCCTTGGGGTGCGCCACCAATGCCGCAGCCTCCGGTGCATCCTCACCCGGCCGCAACGTCCGCGGCCGGGTCCCGGCGATCGGGCGTGTGTCCACCTCGCGGCCGCTGACGCGCAACAGCCGTTCGGGCGAGGAACTCAGTACGCTCACCCCGTCCCACTGGACCAGCGCGGCGAACGGCGCCGGATTGCGCGCCCGCAGCCGCTCGTAGAGCATGGCCGAATCCAGCGCCTGCGCGAACCGCTGCGATCCGGGTTCGGCCGCGGGTCGCACGCGCCACGGACGCGACAGGTTTGCCTGATAGATGTCCCCGGCGCGAATGTACTCTTTGGCGCGCAGTACCCGGGCAATATACAAAGCGGGGTCCTCTTCGGTCACCTCGAACAGCGCCGCGACCGTCTCCTGCGCGGCAGCCCCCGAGGTGACTGCGGCCGACCCGGCCAGCCGTTCGGCCTCACTCACCACCTGCTCCAGCAGGCGCTCTGCGCCAGCTTCCGCGACCGCCCAGACGGCATTGCTGTCGAGCACATGCACCACGGCACAGGGCGTACGCAGCGCAAAGGCCGTCCAGGGAAGCGGGGTCGGCGGCAAGGTCAGATGCGGTTCGATGTCCGCGGCGATCTCATAGCCCAGATACACCACCCATCCCGGCGCGAAGGGCACGCCGGTTTGACGGGCCGCATATCGATCAGATTCCCGGTCCGTGACGGAGGCGCCGCTGTGCCGCCACCACAGTTCCAGCGCATCCAGGAAATTGCCGGCGCGCGGTTCGACTCCCCGGCCATGGACGCGGCCATCAGTACTGCTCCACAGGGCGGCCGTGGGTTGAGCCGCGAGGATCGTGACTTTTCCCAGCGGGCCGGCGACGACACTTTCCAATAACGCCGGATAACGTGCCGGATTGACGCGCGCCAGGCGTCGCAGTACAGCCGGCGGAACATTCAGCTGCCGCGCCAGTCCTGCCAATTTGCTTTTCGAGCGCCCGACCATTGCGCTCCGTGGCTTCACGCGTCAGCCGCTGAAGCGGCGGAAGATGAGGGTCCCGTTGGTGCCGCCGAATCCGAAGGAGTTCGACAGCGCCACATCGATCGGCATCTGCCGCGCGGTGTTGGGTACGAAATCCAGATCGCAGTCCGGATCCGGGGTGCGGTAATTGATGGTCGGCGGCGCGACATTGTCGCGGATCGCCAGAATGCTGAAGATCGCCTCAAGGACCCCCGCGGCACCGAGCAGGTGGCCGGTCATGGACTTGGTCGAACTTACCGCGACCTGGTACGCGTGCGCGCCAAAGGCGGCCTTGAGGGCCGCGGTTTCGGCCTTGTCACCCAGTGCGGTCGAAGTCGCGTGGGCATTGACGTACTGCACCTGCTGCGCATTCATGGCCGCATCGCGCAGCGCATTCGTCATGGCGAGGCACGCCCCCGCACCATCCTCGGGTGGCGCGGTAATGTGGTACGCGTCGCTGCTCATGCCGAAACCAGCCATTTCGGCGTAGATCGTCGCGCCGCGGGCACGGGCATGCTCCAGCTCTTCGAGCACGACCGCGCCACCGCCATCGCTGAGCACGAAGCCGTCACGATCCATGTCCCAGGGGCGGCTCGCCTCCTGCGGGGAGTCATTGCGGCTCGAGAGGGCCTTGGCCTGCGCGAAGCTCGCCAGACCACACACGGTCGTGGCCATCTCGGAGCCCCCCGCGATGATCATGTCAGCATCACCGTACTGGATGGTACGCATGCCAAAGCCGATCGCATGAGTGGAGGTGGTGCAGGCGCTCACGACCCCCAGGTTCGGACCCTTGAGTCCGAATTTGATCGACAGGTGCCCGGCGATCATGTTGATGATCGTGGCCGGCACGAAGAATGGCGAGATCCGGCGCGGGTTGTGTGCCTTCAGGTACTCGCCGTACTCGCTTTCGATGGTGCCCAGGCCACCGATGCCGGCGCCCATGATGGCGCCACAGCGGCCCGGATCGCTTTTCGCGACATCAAAGCCCGAATCGACCATGGCCTGAATTCCGGCAGCCACCCCGTAGTGCATGAAATCATCCATGCGCCGGGCTTCTTTCGGGGAGATGTAGGCGGCCAGGTCAAAGTCACGGACCTGTCCGCCGATGCGCACCGGGAATGCGGACACATCAAAACGAGTGATGGGGCCGATGCCGCTGCGCCCATTCAATACGGCATCCCACGCCGTTGGCACGGTGCTGCCAACCGGGGAAACCATACCCATACCTGTTACGACGACGCGACGTTTGCTCACTCGCAGCCCCGGCACTCAACCAATTGAACAGTTCTTTGCAACGATCGAAGACGCGGCGCGCGGGCGGCCTTGCTGGCCACCGCCCTGTGGGACGCGTGACGCAGCTGCTAAGCCTTGCTGCGACGCTCGTTGATGTAGTCGATGGCCTGTTGAACCGTCGTGATCTTCTCGGCGTCCTCGTCCGGAATCTCGATTTCGAACTCCTCTTCGAGAGCCATGACCAGTTCGACCGTGTCCAGCGAGTCCGCGCCCAGATCGTCGACGAACGAGGCGTCATTGGTGACCTGTTCAGCCTTGACGCCCAGTTGCTCCGCGACGATGGCCTTTACCTGCTGCTCAACGGTGCTCATTACGCGATTGTCCTTGTTAAGAATGGTCTCATGCGCCAGCCGATGGTCGGCGGCACGGGCGCGGTATTGTAGGGGAACACCCCCCCGTCTGCCAGCACGGCAAAGCGAGCGGGAGTGATTGTTTTTTCAGGCGAAACGCCCATGCGCAACCCCTCTGCCCCGAAACCGGGGCCAGCGCTGCCGGCAAATGTGGTTATTTTCCAACGTTGCATGGCCGACCGCCGCAGGCGCGCTTACGGCATGTACAGGCCACCGTTGACGTGCAGTGTCTCACCGGTGATGTACCCGGCCTGAGGCGAGGCGAGGAACAGTACCGCCGATGCAACATCCTCGGCCGCACCCAGCCGCGCCATCGGGATGCGGCTTGCCAATGCTGCCCGCTGCTCGTCATTCAGGGCCTTGGTCATATCCGTATCGATGAATCCTGGGGCGACCGCATTGACGGTAATGCCGCGGGAGGCGACCTCCTGAGCCAGCGACTTCGTGAAGCCCAGAACGCCGGCCTTGGCTGCCGAGTAGTTGACCTGGCCGGCATTGCCCGTCACCCCGACGATGGAAGTGATGTTGATGATGCGGCCGCGCCGCTCCTTCATCATGCGCCGCAATACGGCCTTCGACAGCCGGTAAACGGCAGTCAGGTTGGTCGCAATGACCTGATTCCAGTCATCCGGTTTCATGCGCAGCAACAGCGCGTCGCGGGTGATCGCTGCGTTGTTGACCAGGATGCTGGGCATGCTCTGGGTCGCCTCCAGCTGCGCGAGCAGCGCATCGATCGACGCCTCGCTCGACACATCCAGTACCGCCCCGCGTCCGTTAAGGCCGTGGGCGGCAAAGGTTGCCGTGAGCTCGGCGGCCCCCGCCTCGCTCGTGGCAGTGCCGATGACGCGCGCGCCGGCGGCGGCCATGCCGACCGCGATGGCGCGGCCGATGCCCCGGGACCCTCCCGTGACCAGCACCACATCGTTATCAAACATGTTCAAGACTCCTTGAGACGCAAGCTCAGGACAGTGTCGCGGCCAGCGCGGCTGCAAATGTCGCACGATCCTCGAGGGCAAGACACGCCAGGTCCGTGCGCTTCTCGATGCGGCGATTCAGAGCACTGAGGACTTTGCCGGGGCCGCACTCGATGATCTGGGCGGGGCCCTTCGCGACCAGCGCACGGACCGTGTCCTGCCAGCGCACCGGGCTTACCAGCTGCGCGACCAGCAGCTGCCGGATGTCATCCGGCTGCGAATGCGCTCGCGCATCCACGGCGCTCACGTAGGTGATGGCCGGCTGGACGAGTCGGACACCGGCCAGATGCACCGCCAGTCGCTGTGCGGCCGGGGCCATGAGGCTGCAATGCGAGGGCACGCTCAATGGCAGGGCCAGGGCACGCTTGGCGCCCGCAGCCTTTGCGATCACGATGGCACGCTCCACGGCGGCGCGAGTTCCCGCGATCACCACTTGTCCGGGCGCATTGAAGTTCACGGCCTCGACGACTTCGCCCTGTGCCGCGTCGCTACAGCTTGCTGCGACCTGTTCATCCGTCAGACCGATGATGGCGGCCATCGCGCCGGCTCCCGCGGGCACTGCTTCCTGCATCGCCTGCCCGCGAAACCGCACCAGCTGTGCAGCCTCGAGCAGGGACAGGGCACCGGCGCACACCAACGCCGTGAACTCGCCGAGGCTGTGGCCACTGAGCTGCGCCGGATCGGCCCCGCCGCGCGCCTTCCACAGGCGCCACAGTGCCACGCCGGCCGTGAGCATGGCCGGTTGCGTGTATTCGGTGCCGTTCAGCCGCTCGGCCGGCCCTTGCTGCGTCAGGGCCCACAGGTCGTAACCGAGGGCCGCGCCGGCTTCCGCAAAAGTCGTCTGAACCTCACTCTCGGCGGCAAAGTCGCTGAGCATACCAACGGACTGCGATCCCTGGCCGGGAAATACAAAGGCAAATGACATGGGCTCTCTCGAAGGCGGCCAAAGGGGCGCGATTATACCGGCTTAGTGAATGCCCGCAGGAGCAGCACGGCCAAAGCCCCGCCGACTGCCCCGTACAGGTGGGCATCCACGATCACCGCTCCGCCCGCGGTCAGGGGCAAAGCCCCCTGGGCTTGCTCGTATACCAGCTTGCCAACCAGGAACAGCACCAGGATCCAGCCATCCGGCTCCCGGCGGCGCAGATGCGCGCAGGCGCCCGCCGCCAGTACTCCATGCAACACGCCCGAGGAACCCACGTACCACTGCGTGGTCGAAGATAGCAGCCACAATCCAGCATCGACGCCGATCGCCGACAGCCCGATGATCAGCAGCCACTGACGCGGGGAGTAGTCCCTGGCGAACAGCGCCCACATCAGGACCAGACCGGCAATATCCAGCAGGGCATGCTCGTAACCCAGGTGAATCAGGTGTCCTGTCAGCAACCGCCACCACTGCCCGGCGTGCAGGCCGTCCCGGTCATAGCGCAGGGAGGACTCGGCTGCGGCGCCCCCGCCCTGGATGAGCAGCAGCAGCGCGCACACGCATGGCAGCAGCACACCGCGCCAGCCGTCGCAATTGAGCGACTTTATGAAACGGTGCAGCCGTTCGCGCTGGAACGACTCATTCATTTGTTATGATCCGGCGCCATTCGCTGCACCCCTCACCACGCGGGTAATACCATGCGCATGTTTTCCACCAATCCGAGTTCCGTTTCCCGCGCCAGCGGCTTCACGCTCATCGAGATCATGATCGTCGTGGTCATCATGGGTCTGCTCGCGGCGGTCATTGTGCCCAATGTCATCAGCAAAGTCGGCGAAGCACGCGTTGCCAAGGCTCGGCAGGACATCCAGGCCATCGGTACGTCGCTCACCATGTACCGCCTCGACAATTTCAAGTACCCGACCACGGACCAGGGCCTGAAGGCCCTGATTCAGCAACCCGCGGATCCGACCATCCGCAACTGGCGCAAGGGTGGTTACGTCTCCGAAGGGTCCCTCAAGGATCCCTGGGGCAACGACTATCAGTACGTTTACCCTGGCACGCACGGCCGCGAATACGACCTTTACTCCTATGGCGCCGACGGCCAGGAAGGCGGCGAAGGCGAAGATGCGGACGTGGGCAACTGGAACCTGGATGCCAAGCCTCAGAACAGTCAGAACTCCAACGGCCCTTGAGCCGCGCCGGAGCGGCTGACCGCCGTGCTCATGCGCAACCACAGGGCGCCGCGCAGCGGCGGTTTCACGCTCATCGAGATCCTGGTGGTGGTCGTCATCATCGGCATCGTCACGGCCGGCGCCATGTTGTCGCTGTCCTTCACCGGACCGGACCGCGAGCTGCACACCGAGGGGGACCGGCTCGCCGATCTGATGAATTACGCCCAGGAGCAAGGCGAGCTGCAGACCCGGGAACTGGGTCTTTACTGCACCGATCACAGCTACCGGTTTCTCGCCTTCGACGCGCGCCGCAATTTGTGGGTACCGATCGATGATGATGAGGCACTGCGGGCACGGACTTTGCCCGACGCGGTCAAGCTGCAGCTGGATGTCGAAGGTCGTGAAGTGGTGTTGGCGTCCCTGGCAGACGAACAGAAGAAGAAAATCGCCCCGCAGGACCTGCTGCCGCACGTGATGATCTTTTCAAATGGCGACCTCACATCGTTCCGCGTCACGCTCGAGCGCGAAGGCACGGATGAGACGGTGACACTGCTGCCGGATCATCAGGGCAAAATCAAGGTCAAGATTCCCAAGGATCACCTCACGTGAGTACGCAGCGCGGCTTCACGCTCATCGAGGTGCTGATTGCCCTGGTCATCGTGGCGCTGGGCCTCTCGGCGCTGCTCGAGACCCTGGGATCGGCCGCGGACACCTCGACCTGGCTGCGCGATAAGACCTTTGCGCAATGGATCGGATTGAATCAGCTTGCGACGTTGCGCCTGTCGGGAACGACGCCGACCAATGGAACCACTGACGGCGAACTCGACTTTGCGGGCCGCCACTGGCGTTGGCGTCAGGTGGTCAGCAGTGACCTGGGGATCCCCGGTGTCTTGCGCATTGACGTAATGGTAGAGCCGGCCGACACCTCCAGTGTCGATGAGCAAGGCTGGATGACGACCGTGACCAGTGCGATTGGTGATGCCGTCGCGCCACCGCAGTTGCTGTCGCTGTATGCGGACCCTTCCCTGCCCGGGAGCATGAGCTCGGCGCCGGCTTCCAGCCAGCCCGCCTCCAGCCAGCCGGCCGCCTCCAGCGCCCCGTCGACGTTCTTTGCGCCGACCCCACCGGAAGCAGCGCCGCAGACTGCGGGTGGCGCGCCATGATGGCCCGCCACCAACGCGTCTGCGCGCATGGGTTCACGCTCATTGAACTCATCGTGGCGCTGTTCATCACCGCCATCATCTTCAGCGTCGGCTACGGCGGCATCAATCAGGCACTGCGCAATCATGAGCAGCTCAAAGAGCACCAGGCGCGCCTGAGCGAAGTTCAGAATGCCATTCGGGTCATGGTGCAGGATTTCTCCGAGCTCGCCGCGCGACCGATCCGCGACCAGCTGGGACAGAACTGGCTGGCCAGCATCACCACCGGGGGTGCCGACGCCAGTTCATCGGGGAGTTTGAGCTCTGCTCCGGCGACGCCGGATACCGATGACGACGATGACACCGACTCTTCAGTCGCCGATGGAATTCCGGATCTGATCGCCTTGACGCGGGGTGGCTGGGCTAACCCGGCCGGAGTGCAGCGCCCGACGCTGGAGCGGGTGTCCTACCGGTTTGCCAATGGCACCCTGCGGCGCATGCACTGGGCGGTACTCGATGGCACGGAGGCCAGCCTGCCCGTGCGTCGCGACCTGCTCACCCACGTCAAATCAGTCGCCTTCCGCTTCATGAACGACGAGCGCGTATGGGTGACGCAGTGGCCGGCCCTGGGCAGCAGCAGCCTGCGCAGCCGCCCCTTCGCCATCGAGATCACCCTGGAACTGGAAGACTGGGGCCATATCGTGCGCGTGATCGAGGTGCCCTCGTGAGACGGCAACGCGGCATCGCGCTGATCACGGCAATTTTGCTGGTGGCGCTCGCCACCATCCTCGCGGCAACCATCGGCTACGAAAACGCGATGAGCGCACGGCGCGGCACCGCCACTTTCGCGTTCGACCAGAGCCTGGAGGTCGGCAAGGCCGCCGAGGCCATTGCGGCCTTTGGGCTGCGCTTGTCGCGCCAGCAGAATCATACCGCCACGTACAAGGGGCAGGCCTGGTCCACGCCCTATGGGCCGGTGGATCTGGTGCCGGGCGTGACCCTGGAGGCGTGGCTGGATGACTCCCAGGGGCGCTTCAATCTCAACAACCTGGTGAATGCCGACGGCACCACCAACCCCGACGCCGTGGTGGTGTTTGAGAATCTGCTGACCATCCTCGGACTGGAGCCGACCTGGGCGCCGCTGATGGCCGATTGGATTGACTCGGACACCGTGCCGAACAATCCCAATGGCGCCGAGGACAGCGTCTACCTGTCGCAGACGCCGCCCTATCGCGCCGCCAATATGTTCATCACGAACGCGAGTGAAATCCTCGCGCTCCCCGGCTTCGGTCGTGATCGTTACCTGAAACTCGAGCCCTTCATCACCGCCCTGCCCCAGGGAACAACCATTGACCTGTGCGATGCCAGCATCGAGCTGCTCAATGCGCTTGGCAACATCGGCAACACCGGGGGCGCCACCACCAATTTTTCCGATCCCCAAAGCCTCGCCAATAGCCGCGCCGAGGGCTGTTTTCCCACCCAGCAGGAGTTTGATGCCCTTTTCGGCGATGCCACCGCGCGCCAGAAGGCCGATGGCATGGTGACGTCGCTATCCAACTACTTTACGCTGACGAGTATCGTAAGCATTGGCAGCACGCAGTTCGCCTTGTACAGTTTGCTGCATCAGGAAGGCGACTTGCGCGTGCGCTCCATTCAGCGCAGCTTTACGGCGGACTGACGCATGGCAGACTGGTTACTCATCCGATTTTCAAGCGATCCGGGCACCGTCGACTACCTGACGTGTGATGCCGCGGGCCGTATCGTGGAACCGCTGCGCCGCGGATCGGTGGCGGCGGCGGCGCGGGACGCAGCCGGCAAGCGGATCTGCGCCCTGGCACCGGCCAGCGATGTGCTGCTCACCGACGCGGAAGTGCCGGCCAAATCCGGAACCCGCTTCCAGCAGATCGTGCCCTTCGCGCTCGAGGAGCAGGTCGCACAGGACATCGAGTCGCTGCTGTTCGCGGTCGGTCGGCGCGTGGGCGACTCGACGCGCATCCCGGTCGCGGTCGTATCACGTGCGCTGCTCGATGAGTGGTTGAGTCAGTTGCGCGGCGCCGGCCTGGAGCCGGAGTGCCTGTATGCGGACAGCAGCCTCGTCCCCGAAAATCCCGGCCAGGCGGTGCTGGTGCTCAGTGACGACAGCGTGCTGCTGCGCGCCCCTGGCAGTCAGCCGGTCACCTTGCCGCTCGCCGCACTGAGCGAAGCACTTGACCTGCTGCGCCCGGCGGCGGCGCTGCCGGAGGCGGTCACGGCGGGCGTGGCCCCGCTGCCGGTGATCGATTTCGGCGGCAACGGTCTGGTGGTCTATGCCGGAGAAGCCGAATGGCAGCGGTATGGGGCTGCCATCGAAGCCGAACGCGCGCACTTCGAGGCACTCTCGGTGCAGCTGTTGCCCGATGGTCCGCTGGGGTTGTTTGCGCAGTCACTGCCCGGCACGACGGCGATCAATCTGCTGCAGGGACCCTACGCGCCGGTTTCACCGCTGGCCGGCGGACTGAAGGCCTGGCGCATCGCCGCCGCCTTGCTGCTGGGCCTGCTGGTCCTGCACGGCATCGGCGGCGCCACGCAGTTACTGATGCTCAAACGCACCGAGCGCCGGCTTGATCAGTCGATCAGTGCGACCTTCGAGCAGGCGATGCCCGGCGAACACAACACCTCCAACGCCCGGCATCGTATGGAAGGACGCCTGGCAGCCCTGCAGGGCAGCACCGACAGTTCCGGTCTGCTGGCCATGCTGTCTGCCGTCGCCCAGGCGCGCAATGCCGCAGAGGGCACCGCGGTGCAGGCGCTCAGCTATCGCGCCGGCCTGCTGGAACTGCAGGTTACCGCCCCGGGAGCCGGTGCCCTGGACCATATCAGCCAGCAGTTGCGCAGCCGCGGCTGGCAGGCGGACCTGACCTCCGGAACCTCGAGCAGCGGCGCCTATCAGGGCCGCATCCAGATGAAACCAGGAAGTTGAGCATGGACAATCTCATCGCCTGGTTCAAAGCCCAAAGCCCGCGCGACCAGCGCGTGGCCGCCGGCGCCGCGGTCATCCTCGTTGTCATTCTGATCTTCGGAATATTCGTTCCGCTGGATAGCAGCGTCGCGCGCGCCCATGCACGGGTGCAGCGCAAGCAGGCGGACCTGGCCTGGATGCGCTCGGTCGCGCCGCAACTGGCTGCCGCGGGTCCGGCCGTCACGGCGCCCGCATCGGACCGCTCCCTCATCGTCGTGATCGACACTTCGGCACGCGAGTCCGGGCTCGGGTCGGCGTTGAACAGTAGCGAACCGAGCGGTCCGGGCGCGCTGCGCGTGCGCCTGGACAAGGCGCCTTTCGATACCCTGATGCAATGGCTGGCGCGGCTTTCGCAACAGAACGGGATTCACGTCGAGACCGCGAGCATCGATGCCGCCGGGCCGCCGGGACTGGTGAATGCCGGCATCGTGCTGCGCACCGCCAGCCAGGACTGAAAGACTTTGCGACGGTCGATCATTCTCGCGGCCACGGCTTTCGTGCTGGTGCTGATCCTGCGCCTGCCGGCGCGCTGGATCAGCCCGTTGTTGCCGCATGGCCTGCATTGTCAGCAGTTGGACGGCAGCGCGTGGAGTGGCACCTGCACCGGTTTCAGCAACGGCGCCGCCTCACTGGGCGACTTGAGCTGGGACCTACACCCGCTGCAGCTGTTGCGGGGCCGATTGGGTTTGCATATTGATCTGACCAACCAGGCCAACTACCTGCGCGGCGATGTGGCGCTCGGGTTCGGCGGCGCCCGGCACGCAACGGATGTGTCCTTGGACCTGCCGCTCACCTCTGCCCTGGTGTCATCGCTCCCCGCCGGTGTACACGCGCGCCTCCTTGGCAAACTGGCGCGCGTCGAGTGGACCGGAAAATACCTGGCCGACCTGCAAGGTCAGCTGGATGTCCAGGATTTGGTCGGCTCCCAGGGCGCGGTCTTCGGCAACTATCAGGCCGTCTTTGCACCGAACTCCGCATCCGCAAATACCGACATGCCCACCGCGGTGGTGCACGATACCGGCGGCCCGCTGGCGCTGGATGCGACCTTGCGGCTGAACCATGATCCCGGCTATCTGCTCGAGGGGCGGGTGGCGGCGCGACCCTCGGCCTCCCCCGACATTGCCGATCTGCTCAAGTACTTCGGATCACCAGACGCGGCCGGCCGACGACCCTTCTCGTTGATGGGAACCTTCTAGGCCGACGGTCCGGTCCAGAACAACTGCCGGGCCGGCAGATAGATCGCGGCGCGCGCGGGCGCATCGCCGAGCGCAGTGGCCAGCTGGAGATGCTGGGCCAGGCGCAATTCGAAGGCCGCCGTCAGCACGGCGTCCGAGGCAGGCCCCGCATCGGCATGCTGGGGCAGTGGCGCAATATCGATGAGCCAGCGGGTTCCCGCCGCATCCTTGAAGCTCAAGTCCGCGCGCACGCTGGTGAGCCGCCCGGCAAACATGCCGGTCAAGGGCAGTGGCACTTCGGCCGCGCTGTCCGCACCGGCAAGACTTTTCAACATCCATTGCAGGCGCGCGTCATCCAGGCATGACTGCAACAGAGCAACGCCCTGCGTCAGCTGCTGCGGCATGACTGCAGGCAGGGCCGCCAGGCGCTGCAGGTGGCTGTGCAGCAGTTGCGCCAGCTGCCCGGCGTCGCCGGCCGGGAGTCGGCGCTGCTGCGCCAGGCTGCGCAGGACTGCGCAGACGGCCTGCTCCACGGCACTGCCGGCATCGGTCGGGACCGGCTCATAGGAGGCAATGGCCAGCATGCGTGGCTGCGGACCGGGCGGCAATGGCGGCAATGCCCAATCGGCGGCCAGCCGCTCCAGGGTCCGAACGCTCGCGGCTGCCGGCGCGGCCTGCGACGCTGTCGCCTCAATGAGCAATTCCGCCCGCGGCGGGAATGCGCCGCGCAGCGCGGGCCACAGACGGCGCAGCAGCGTACCGGCGCGTGGCGCCGGATCTGGTTTCTCATCCGTCGGATCGTCGAGCTGTCCAAACAAATGCAGCTGCAGACGCGCGCGCGTGGCCGCCACGTACAGCAGACGGGTCGTCTCATGGCGTTCGCGCAGATTCTGCAGGCGCGTCACATAGTGTCCCAGCGCCGTGGGACCTGCGGCCGCGGCGGGCGGGACGGCGACCATCAGCAAATCACTGCCGCCACCTTCGCGCGGCAAATCCAGCCATTGCAGCAACGAACGGACATTGCCGCGCCGCTGGCGGCCGAGTCCCGGCAGGATCACGTGATCGAATTCCAGGCCCTTCGCGTGGTGGATGGTCATGATCTGCACGGCCTGGCCGATTTGTGACTGATGGGTTGCATATAAGCGTTGCAGGCGTTGCGGCAACTGTTGCGGCCCGCCCCAGTCCGGCTCTTGCGACCACTGCGCCAGGGCATCGAAGAACGCCCGTGCATGGAGCAGATCCTGCTCCTGCGCACAGGCCGCCGGGCCACCCAGCCGCAGCCATGCTGATTCAATGCGCCGCGCGAGGCCCTCCCGGCTATTCGCGTAGGTGTTCTGAGCTTCCGCGAAGCTGGCCGCCAGCACGGCCTGCAGGCGCCGCACTCTGGTCTGCGCCGGCGCACTGAGAGCGGCCAGTACCTGCGGATCAGATATCCGCTCCCACAGCGTCGCCCGGCGATCGACACCGGCGATCAGGCTGATCTGCTTCAGATCGATGCCGCACCATGGCGCGCGCAGGATCGCAAGCCACGCCGTGCGGTCCGCAAGGTGATCGAGGGCCTGTGTCAGGGCCACCAGGTCGCGCACAATGCTCAACTGCTGCAGCGGTACCAGATCAACGCCCGCGACTGCGATCTGCGCGGCTGACAGTGCCGCGACGATTGGTGCGGCGTGCGCACGCGTACTCACCAGGACGGCGATGCTCGCCTCGAGCTGCGTCGCACGAATATGCCTGATGACGCGCACGATGCCCTGGGCCTCCCCCGCAAAGTCCCCCGGCAGCACGCGGTGCAGGTGCAAGGCGCCGGGTAGCGGGCTGGAGCGCGCAGCAATGCTGGGAACATAGGCGACAGCGCCGCTGCGCGGGTCATCCACTTGCGGAAAACAGCGGGCAAATACCCAGTTGTTCCACTGCACCACCTGCGGCGCGCTGCGAAAATTACGGTGCAGGGTCAGTGCCTCGAGCGGGACGCCGCCGATGCCCCGCACGCGCGCACCGAGAAAACTGCCCACCTCGGCTTCGCGAAAGCCGTATATGGACTGCATCGGATCCCCCACCAGGAACAACGTGCGACCATCACCGGCTTCCCAGCCCGCGGTGAGTTGCCCGAGCAGACGCGTCTGCTCCAGCGAGGTGTCCTGATACTCATCGACCAGGATGTGGCGGATGCGATTATCCAGGCGCAGCGCCACCTCCGTCGGATCATCCACGCTGCCGAGGGCCGCGCTCGCCGCCTGCGCGATCGCCGGATAGTCGACCCGGTCGAGCTCGGCAAAAACGACGCTCAATTCGGCCACCGCCAGTTCCAGCAGACGCGCCAATACCCCCAGCACCTGCGTCTCATCTTCACTGAGCCGCGGGTCCGGCAGTTCGCGGATTTCATCCAGGAATTCCAGTAGTCCGCGCCGCTCGGCAAGCTCAGCCAGCCACTGGGTGGCGCGGCGCTTGAGCGATGCATCCCCCGGCGCAAATCCCTCCTTGACCGTGAGACGTTTGCGCCACTCCCCGTGCCTGGTCAGCGCCAGCATCGCCAGGGCCTGCCACTGGGCGAGGTTTGGAGTCAGCCCCGTAGCAGCCGTGGCGCCGCACAGTTCACGCCACGGTCCGGCGGCCGCGCCATCTGCCGCAAGCTGTCGGGCCGCCGCGGCGGCGATGCTCACCCCTTCCTGCAGCAACGTCGGCGCCAGCAGCTGCCGGCCGCGCACCAGGCGCGCCTGGACCACCGCCGCGAGACTCTCACGCACCCGCGCCGCCAGATGAACCGCGGCGTCCCCGGCCAGGTACGGCAGCCAGTGCGCCCGCTTCGGCAGCATTTCGGCAATCAGTGTCTCGCAGCGGGAAAAATCATTCTCCATGCGTTCAAACAACAATTGAACTGCCGGACGCAGGCCCGCATCGGCCTGCGCATCGAGCAAGGCGCGCCGTGCCGCGCTCTGGTATGCCGTCTCGGGTTGCGCCAGCACGCTCAATGAGCCGCTGCCGCGTGCGGCCAGCGGCAGCTGCAGCGCCAGCGCCCGATTCAGCGCATCCAGGGTCTGAATGCGCAGGCGGTTGGGATTCTCCTCAAGGCGCCAGCCACGAGATTGCGAACGCAGGCGTACCGCATGCGCGAGACGCTCGAGGTGCTGGGCACGCGCGTCCTGGCTCGCGTCACTGCGGTGTTTCAATACCTGCGCGATGCGCAGCGCCATCTCCGCGGCCGCCTTGCGCGTGAAAGTGATGGCCAGTATCTCCTCGGGCGTCTCGGCCCGGGCCAGCAGCACCAGCAACCTCTCGATGAGCACCGTCGTCTTGCCGGAGCCGGCCGGGGCCTGCAGGATCACGGAGCGGGCCGGATCCACGGCCCGCAGACGGGCCTGCGCATCGGCTTCGAGGTCGCTATTCATGGGCCGTCACCGACATCACCGATGCGGCAGAACGCGTGCAGGTGGCAGTAGTCACAGGCCCCATCCATGGGATCGACACTGGCGTGGCCGCGCACAAAGTCCCCCGCCAGTCGTGCCACCTGCTGCCGCCACCCGCTCAGTTGCGCAGCCCAGTCGTCAGCGGCCTTCACGCCGGGCAAACGGCCGTCCTGATCGCCAATGCCCTTGAACACCACGGACTTCGGATCCAGGTGTGCGACGGCCAACGCGCTGACCGGAAGGCCCGCCGCCTGCAGGTAAACCAGCAATTGTGGATGCGTCGTGCGTTGCACGTCCCAGTCCGGACTCACGGCCCGACCGGATTTGTAGTCGAGTATCGCGTGGCTGCCATCCTCGAGCCGGTCCACCCGATCGATGCGCACATTGAGGCGCGCTCCGGCAATCTCGAGATGATGTGCCGTCTCCAGCTCCTGAATGGCGAAAGGCACGCGCGTGGCTTCAAGTTCACACAGCACGCGAATCAGCCGCGCGGTGCGGCCAAGCTCACGGGTGATGGCGGCGCGTCGCAGTTCGAGCAGCCCGGTCGCGTCCGCTGCGCCGGAGAAGGCCTCATCCGCGGCGCCATCGGGGTCGGCGCCGTGCAGTATTTCTTCGGCGGCCTGGGCGATGGCGCCATCGATCCGAAGATTCAGGCAGTCCTCGGCGCGCGCCAGCGCCAGTCCCGCGGATCCGCCCAAGCCCTGCCACAGCAGTTCCAGCGCCCGATGCAGCATGCGCCCGCGCTCGCGAGGCGTGATACCGGGCAGCGGTGACTCCAGCGGATCGGCGGCGAGCCGCAGTTGTGCATAGGCGCGGAATGGACAGCGGCTCTGCAGTTCGAGGGCCCGTGTACCGGCGGGCAACGGCACGCCTTGCGCCCACGGCAGACCCGGCTCGTCCGTATAGCGCTCCACCCGGCGCGCCGCGCGTATGGTCCGCGGCAGATCCTCTACCACGCGGGGCTGTGGAAGTGCATGGGAATGCGCCGCGAAGGCTCCCAGGAGCGGTGAGCTCGCAAGTTCCCGGTCCTCGGTGTGGGCCGGAGCGCTGAGGATGAACTCGCGGCAGCTGCGCGACAGCGTGGCCAGCGCCTGTTGTGCCTGGCCGACCAGCGCGGCGGGGTCCGCCGCGATGATTCCGGCCTGCCGCTGCAACGCTGCCGGAATGAATGGATCAAACTGTGCGTGCTCCGGTATCGCGCCGGCATGCAGCCCACTGGCCCAGATCCCATCGTAGCGCACGATTGGATCGGCGAAGGAGGCCGTGAGGGTAACGGCCGCATCGCCGCTCGCCGGTTCGAAGCGCGTGCGCGTCAGCAACTGCGTGAACACGCTCAAGGCTTCCACCGCGTCGAACTGACCGAGTGCGGCGGGCAATGACGCGCACTCCTGCAGCAGCTCATCGAGCCGCTGCAACACCTGCTGGGTGTGACTGCTGCGCTGCCGGGCTGCGAGCGCCGTCCAATCAAAGATCGCCAGCACCTGGCCGAAACGCCCGCTCCACTGCGCAAGCGTTGCTCGAGATCCGCCGAGCGCATCCAGCGCCCGCGTGATGACCGCGGCGACTTCATCCGCATGCGCCAGCAGCGCCGGCGGTGCGACCCGCAATGCCTGCAGCAGCTGGCGGGCGTTCAGGCGCGGCGGCACCACGGCGCGCAGCCACACATCCAGCTGTGCGCGCCGCGCGGCATCCGGCTGCCGCCACGAAGCCCCGCGCAGCCATTGCGACAGTTGCGACAGTTCGACGGCCTGCGTCAGCACCTGCAAGGCCCGCAAGCCATCAACGATGGGTGCATAACTGCGCAGTGGTGCGGCGCCTTCGAGCGCGAACAGCGCCACCTCCGCCTCGTTGGCGCCGCGGTTCAGATATCCGGGATCAAGGGCTGCAGTAAAGACGCGCCGCACCTCGCCGTGGCGCCGCGCCAGCTCCGGCACAATCACCAGCAGTCGCGCCGTGGGCATTGCGCTTAGGCGCTGCGCGCACCACTGCGCGGCGCCGGCCAGTTCCGCGGCTGGATCCTCGGCATGGGCGATGCGCGTCGCCGCCACCGCAGGTCCACCGACATACTCCGGGGCCGCCTCGCCGCGCTGCGCCCAGGCCGCGAGCAACGCGCGGCGCGCGGGCGTGTGAAATGCGAATCCGGCAAATGCAGGAATGCGCCGGGGCGGGTCCGCGGCCAGCTGCGCCAGCGCGCGCCAGGAGGCGGCCGCGGCCAGGTCCGCCACCCGGGAGTCCATGCCGGCCAGGGATTCGGCCAGCAGCGCAGCCTCGGGCGTGCCCGCGCGCAGCAGCGCAGCGGGGGCAATGCGCCACTCGAACAGCAGGCTCGCCGACTGGCGCACGTCATCCACCAGCCCCGCGGTCCATGGCAACGACAGCCGCGCCGCAGCTTGCGCCACCGCGTCGCGCCACAGCAGCCATTCCTCGCTCGCGCCCAGCCTGCGCAGCGGCCGCGCGTCCGTGTCGAAGCGCGGCTGAACGCGCAGCCAGCCGCTCAGACTGTGGACATCGGGAGTTCGAAAGGCACGCCGACCGGCGGCGAGTTGCTGCGCGGCGAAGCCCAGGCGCAGCGTGGCAGCGCGTTGTGCCGTCGGCACGATGAGCGTTTGACCGGCGCTAAGGGCCGCTTCGAGATGGGGCGCAAGTTCCAGCAATGCGACCCCGTGAAGAACTAACGAGCTTCAGCCAAAGCGCTTGTCGACGCGAACTACCTTCTGCTCGGCGCTGCTGCGGGGCGCCGCGGCATATCCGGCCAGCACTTCCTCGATGCGCGCGAAAACGGTACGCAGAACGACCGAATCGGGCAGGTTCGTGATGCGAAAGTGAGTTCGGTACGGCACATTGAAGCTTACACCCGGGGCGACCAGGACGTGCTTCTGCTCCAGCAGATCCAAAGCGAAGCGCTGATCATCGAAGCCCGGCAGATCCGCCGTGTCGACCTCGATGAAGGCATACATGGCGCCCGGAGGTGGCGCCAGGCGCAGGAAACGGCTCTGTTCGACCGCCGTCAGGATGGCGCGGCGGGACTCGTACAGGCGCCCACCGGGCATGATCAGTTCGCGGATGCTCTGATAGCCGCCCAGCGCGCTTTGCACCGCCCACTGTGCCGGTACATTGCTGCACAGGCGCAATGAACTCAACAGCTCCAGCGCGGCCAGATACTCCCCGGCGCCCTTGAGCCGACCCGAGAACACGGCCCAGCCGACCCGGTAGCCACAGGCGCGATACACTTTGGACAGCCCGGAGAGGGTCACGCACAGGGTATCGCGCACCAGCGTTGCCATCGGCACGAACTCCGCGCCGTCATACAGCATCTGGTCGTAGATCTCATCGGTGAAGATCACCAGGCCATGGCGCTCGGCGAGCGCCGCCATCTGCTCCAGCACCGCCCGCGGGTACACCGCGCCGGTTGGATTGTTCGGATTGATCACGACAATGGCGCGGGTGCGCGGCGTGATCATGGCTTCGATCGCCTGCGGATCGGGCACGAAGCCGTTCTCCGGGCGACACGGATAATGTACGGCACGACCCCGGTTGAGGGTGACCGCCGCCGTCCACAACGGATAGTCGGGGCTCGGCACCAGGACCTCATCGCCCTCGTTCAACAGCGCCCGCAGCACCAGATCGATCAGTTCGCTGACGCCATTGCCGATGAACACATCATCGACGGTCACGCCCTGCACACCACGCGCCTGCTGGTGCATGACAATGGCTTCGCGCGCCGGAAAGATCCCCTTCTGGTGCGAATAGCCCTCGGAGTTGGCCAGGTTTTCGATCATCGCCAGACGCAGGATTTCGGGGGTCCGGAAACCGAACGCACCGGGATTACCGATGTTCAGGGAGATGACTTCGTACCCCTGGCGCTCCATTTCGTGCGCCCGACGGGCAAGCTTGCCGCGGATCTCGTAACGAACGTGGCGCAGGCCCTCGCTGGGGCGGATGGCGGTAACCGGGGGGGGTGTGGGGTTCTGGGTCATGCGGAGGAGAATAGCGTTTTCGGGCTGGCGCTGCACGGGACGTGTGTCTCCAAACGGCAACGCAGCATCGGGGTTGGACAGCGGGCGCTACGCTTCCTACACTTCGCGCCCTCAGCGAGTTTTCACCTTTCAGGTATTTCAGTCCCATGGATTCCACACGCCCCATCCGTGCCCTGATTCGCGGCCTCGAGACGCTGGCGGTGCTCAACCGCCGTAACGGCGCCACGGTTTCCGAAGTCACCAGCGAGATCAAGCTCCCCCGGACGACCACTTACCGCATCCTGGAGACCCTCAGTGAAGCCGGATACGTCTTCCGGGACCCCTCCGATGACCGCTACCGCCTGACGCTGATGGTGCGCAGCCTGGCGGATGGTTTCGATGATGAGGCCTGGATTACCGAGATCGGCCGGCCCTGCATCAATGAGCTGTGCCGGGACATCGTCTGGCCGGTGACGTTACTGTCGCCCGCCGGGACCTCCATGATGATCCGCGACACCACCGATCACGCCAGCCCCCTGGCGATGGAGCGTTTCAACGCCGGCTTCCGCCTGCCCCTGCTGATGAGCGCATCGGGCCGCGTGTACCTGGCCTTCTGTCAGCCCGAACACCGCGATGCACTGTTGGACATCCTCAGCCGCTCCACTCGCGAGGAGGACAAGCTTGCCCGCAGCCGCCCCGAGGTCGAGAAAATCCTGGAGGAGACCCGTGAGCTGGGCTATGCCACCTCCGTGCGTACCCGGCGCGTTTCCGAGGAAGTGGCCATGTCCGTGCCGGTCCTGATCGGTGATCGGGTACTGGCCACCATCGCCGTGCGTTTTGCCGCCAGCGCCGTGCCACTGCGGCTGGCCGTGGAGCGCTTCATCCCGAAGCTGCTCGATACGGCGAGCGTGATTCGCCAGCGCTTCAGCGATGCCCATCCGGCCATTTGAGGAGCGGACCATGAAACGCATTCTTGTCGGCATCAAACGGGTCGTGGATTACAACGTGCGCATCCGCCTCAAGCCCGATGGCTCGGGCATCGTCACCGATGGCGTGAAAATGAGCATCAACCCGTTCGACGAAATCGCGCTCGAAGAGGCGCTGCGCCTGCGCGAGCGGGGCGCGGCCGAGGAAGTGATCGCCATCAGCATCGGTGCGAGCGATGCACAGCAGCAGCTGCGCACGGCACTGGCGATGGGCGCTGACCGGGCCATCCTCGTTGAAACGCCGGCCGGGGGTGCGACGATTGAACCGCTCGCGGCCGCGAACGTATTGCTGAAACTGGTGGAGCGCGAGCAACCGCTGCTGGTCATTCTCGGCAAGCAGGCGATCGATGACGACAATAGCCAGACCGGCCAGATCCTGGCCGCGCTGTGGAACCGGCCCCAGGCCACCTTTGCCTCCAAGGTTGAACTGGCCGCTGACACGGCCCGGGTGACCCGCGAAGTCGACGCGGGACTGGAGACGCTCGAGGTGGACCTGCCCGCGGTACTGACCACCGATCTGCGCTTGAACGAACCGCGGTACGTCAAGCTGCCGGACATCATGAAGGCGAAGAAGAAACCGCTGGAGGTTCTGCCGCTGGCGAGCCTCGGCGTGTCACTCACTCCCCAGACCACTGTGGTCCGGTTTGAACCGCCGCCGCAGCGCCAGAAAGGCGTGATGGTCAAGGATGCCGCCGAACTGGTGGCGGCACTGCACAGCAAGGGGCTCGTATGAGCCGCATCCTCATCATTGCTGAGCACGATGGCACCCACCTGAACCCGGGCACTGCCAAGTGCGTCAGCTGCGCGGCGGCCCTGGCCGGAGCCTCCATTGCGGTCGCCGTGCTGGCCCGCGAGCCGGCCGCCGTCGCCTCGCAGGCGGCCGCACTGGCCGGCGTGGCCCGGGTTGTGGTCGTCGCGAACCCCGCCAATGAACATCCCATGGCGGCCGTGCTGGCGCCGCAGATAGCGGCCCTGGCCACGGATTTCACCCACGTCCTGGGACCGGCCACCACCTTCGGCAAGGATCTGATGCCACGCGTCGCGGCCCTGCTGGGTGCGCCGCAGATCAGTGAGATCATGGCCATCGAAAGCGCCACGCGCTTCCGCCGGCCGGTCTACGCCGGCAACGCCATTGTCACCGTCGAGGTGACCACGGCAGGACCGATCGTGGGTACGGTGCGCACGGCCTCGTTTACCGCAGCGGGCAATGGCGGCAGCGCCCCGATTGAGGCCATTACCCTCGCCGTCACCTTGCCCACCCACACCCGCTTTATCTCGGTCTCGGCTCCGGGCTCCGACCGCCCCGACCTGCAGACCGCACGACGGGTCGTCTCCGGAGGTCGTGCCTTGGGAAGTGCCGAAGGGTTCAAACTCCTCTTCACCCTGGCGGACAAGCTGGGCGCCGCAGTGGGAGCCTCGCGAGCCGCCGTGGACGCAGGTTTCGCGCCGAATGAGCTACAGGTCGGGCAGACCGGCAAGATCATCGCCCCCGAGCTGTATATCGCAATTGGCATCTCCGGGGCGATTCAGCATCTCACCGGCATCAAGGATGCCCGCACCATCGTCGCGATCAACAAGGACGCCGAGGCGCCCATTTTCGAAGTGGCGGACTATGGTCTGGTCGGCGACCTGTTCGAGATCGTTCCGGAATTGGACAAGCTGCTGAAGTGAACTAGAGCGCTGCCAGCACGTACTCGGCGGAGGAGACTTTGAACTCCCCGCCCGCCTCCACGAATACCTGCTTGGCAATGCCGTCATCGACCACGATGGCGAAGCGCTGGCTGCGCTCGCCCATGCCAAAACCGCGCGCGTCCAAAGCCAGTCCGAGCGCACGCGCATAGTCACCATTGCCGTCGGCGAGCATCAGGACCTTGTCGCCGACATTGGAGTGCTTACCCCAGGCGCCCATGACAAACACATCGTTGACGGCGAAGCAGGCGATGGTATCCACGCCCTTCGCCTTGATCTGGTCCGCCAGCTGCACAAATCCGGGCAAGTGCTTGGCATCGCAGGTGGGCGTGAAGGCACCGGGAACTGCGAACAGAACCACCTTCTTGCCCTTGAACAGCTCATCGGTGGTCAGGTCGCGACGACCATCGGCCGTCGTGGTCTTGAACGTTCCGGAGGGCATCCGATCGCCGGTTTTGATGCTCATTTGCTGAAAGTCCTAGCTAGCGGCCTTCGCGTGCAGGCTCCACATGTCGGCCAGGCGCTCCAGCACCGGATCGCCCTTGACTGACTTGAAGGTCTTCACGGCCGCATCCTTGTCGCCGCTCTTCAGCTGGGCGATGGCCAGCAACAGGCGGGCATCGGTCGCATCCGCAGTCGTGGTGCCTTTTGCCAGCCCCGCCGCGATATCCTTGGAAGCCTTGGCGTAGTCGCCATAGCCAAAGTAACCGATACCCACACCCACCAGCTTGTCGCCCGTGGCGGCATTGGCGGCATCTGTTTCGCTCTTGGCCAATGTCGGCTCATCGGTAGCCGCTTGTTTCTTGGCGGAATCCAGCAAATGCGTGTTGCGGTTCTTCTCGGCCTGATCAGCGAAAGCGTTAGCGGCAAAACCCTTGTTCAGGACCGAAACTGCCTCACCCGGTGACCCGGTGGCCAGCGCCAGCTGAGCCATTTCTGCATAGTCCGAACCACGCTTCAGAACGCCCACGTCGGCAGAGAGCCGGTATACCTGCAGCAATTGCTTGTCACTGAGTTTACCCTTGTACAAGGTGTCCATCAGGTTCGACCAGTAGTCCGGCATGGGGTGGTAGGTCACCAGCAATTCGAGCCAGCGCGTCTGACCGGCCTCATCGTCCTGTTTGTTGGCTGAGTCGTAGCCCATCCGCAGGACTTCCTCGCTCGGGGTCTGGCCAGCCTTGATCTGGTCATCGACCATACTGCGAACGAATTTCTCGCTGCCCCGATAGTCCTTCTTCATGTAGTAGGCCTGCGCCACTACCAACTGGACCTGGGGGGTCCCATAGCCATCCTTGATGGCCCGCGTACCGTACTGGATGGCCTTGTCGAAGTTCTGCAGCTGGTTGTTCAGGATTGCGGTCGTGACGACCCGCTTTCTCATCTCGTCGGCTGGCATGTACTTCGATGTCATCGTGGCTTCCAGGGCCGCCTCGGCCTCCGGATACTTCTTGACGCCGGCATAGGCATTGACGGCGAGCTCGTTCAGGACGTAGTCGTCGTACTCATTTTTCTTGGGGTTCGCCCTGACCTTGTCCAGGTCCGCGATGGCTTCGTCGTACTTCTTGTCATTCAGCGCCTGTTGCGCCGCTTTCAGATCCTTGCCGGCGGCGGCGCTGACCTGCCCGTGTGGCGGCGCGGCATCATCGGCCAGCACGGAGACTGTATTGCCCAGCGCCACTGCCACGGCAGCGGCCAGGACATAATTCGCTACTTTGTTCATATGTGTTCTATAACCAGATGAATTATTGACTGAACTCAGCAATATTGACGAATCCGATACGCTTCATGTGATTGCGCTGCGCTGCGGCCAGCACCTTCGCGACCACGTCATACTTGGCGCGCCGATCGGGCGTCAGGTGTATCTCCGGCTGTGGGTCCTTGGCTGCATCCGTCTGGAAGTACCCTTCCAAGGTTTTCATATCCACGGTGGTGCCATCCCAGACAATGGTGCCATCGGAGTAGATCTCCAGGGAGACCACTTCGGGTTGAACCTGTTGCGGAGGCGGAGGCGGAGCATTGGGGTTCGGCATGTCCAGCTTCACCGCATGGTTCATGACGGGCAGCGTGAGGATGAGCATGACGACGAGCACCAGCATCACGTCGATCAACGGCGTGGTGTTGATATCGCAAATCGCGTCCTCGTCGCTTTCGCCTACTGACATTGACATGGTCGGAAATCTCCTTGGCGGCCTTCAGCGCACCTGGGCCTCGCGGGCAATGCTCTCAGCCAGGGACTCAGCATCAGGCTGCGTGATGAACCCGACTTTGACGATGCCGCCGCGCGAAATGGCATACAGCACCCGACCCACGGACTGGAACAAGGCGTCCTTGTCAGCATTGATATGGATCTCAGGCTGCGGCTTCACCACGGCCTTGTCCTTGATCTTGTTGATCAACTCCGTCGAATCGGCCACCTTGGCATTGTTCCAGTAGATATCGCCATTGGCCGTGACGGCGATGACGATGTTCTCCGGCTTGGTCTGCGTCGCAACATTGGCCGCGTTGGGCAGGTTCACCTGAATATGCTTGTTGATGACCGGGACGGTGATCAGAAAGATGATCAGCAGCACCAGCATCACATCGACCAGTGGGGTCGTGTTGATCGTGGAGTTGAGGGACTGATCCTCACCATCCAGCTGAACGTTCATTGACATGTCAGGTCACCTGCCGCGAAAAAGCCGGGGCTTGCGCCCCGGCGGCTATGCGATGCGTCGCCACGAATCGCAATTACTTGCGAATAACAGCAGCAGCCGGGGCGGCCGGGGCGGCCGGACGATTATTGCCATCGGCACCACCGACGCGGGCGCCGCCGACGAGGTAGGCATGCACGTCCGCCGCGAAGTTACGCAGATTTTCCTGCAAACCCTTGTTGCGGCTGACCAGCCAGTTATAGCCCATCACCGCCGGCACGGCGACGAACAGGCCGAAAGCGGTCATCATCAGCGCTTCACCGACCGGGCCGGCCACGCGATCAATGCTGGGCTGACCCGACACACCGATGGCAATCAGCGCCTTGATGATGCCGACGACGGTGCCGAACAGACCGACGAACGGCGCGGTCGATCCGACAGTCGCCAGCCAGCCCAGGCCGCCCTGCAGGGTGGAATTCACATTGGCCACCGAGCGCTGCAGCGACATGGTGATCCATTCGTGCAGCTCGATCCGGTCGGTCAGGCGTCCATCATGGTGGGCTGCGGCACGCAGTCCCTCCTCGACGATCGAGCGATACGCGTCACCCTTCTTCAGACGCTCGACGCCATCCTTCAGTGAAGGGGAAGTCCAGAACGACTTCTCCACCGCCTTATAGGAGGAGGACAACTTATGCTGATCCCACAACTTGGTCAGGATGATGTACCAGGAGAAGAAGGACATCACGACCAGAAGGATCAGCACGGCATGTGACAGCGGATCATGATTAGTGATCAGGGCCATCGGTCCGTAGGCGTTCTGAGCGGATGTTGTTGCGGCGGTTGTTGCGGCGTTTTCCATAGTTTCCTCGTCTGAGATCGGCCGGGGTGCCCGCGTAGAAAAGGCATCCCGATAGAGACAATCGGTTAGTGATATTAGTTTAGTTTAATTGGAACTTGACGGACAAACTCGCGCAGGCGGCGACCGGCTGGCCATCGACGGTCCCCGGCTTCATGCGTTCCTGGCTGCCCAAACGTATGGCGGCCTCATCCAGTCGCGAGGAGCCGGAGCTTTTTTCCACGGTTGGCGTGCCCGTCAGTTTGCCATCGGTACCCCAGCAGTACTTGATCAATGTCGAGCCGGTTTCGTTCATGCGGATCGATGTCGGCGGGTAGAAATTCGCGGGGTCCAGTTTGACTATAGGCGACGCCGCCGTGCGCACCACTGCCCGCGGTGCCGGCGGCGGCGGTGCCTGAACATGCTGGGTGGTCACGTTGGTAATGGCAGTCGAGGTCGACTCAACCGGAATGTTGATCGTGACATCCGGCGGCGGAATCTCCACCGGTGGGCGCTCCATCTTCGGCGGCGGGGGCGGCGGCGGCGCATCGCGCTGCTTGATGTCCTGGGCGATGGTGGTTTCCAGGGGCGGTTCCACCGCATGGATGATGCGTGTCGCCAGACCCGACACGAACAGGTAAATGATCCCGATGTGGATGATGACAATCGCGACCAGAAATACCGCGCGCTGGGAAAAGAACGAAGTGTCGTGTCTTGCGTAGGCAGCCATACTCGTTATCGTAATATCGTTACCGATCCAACTGACGGGCAGATTGTCGAGCCTCGAAACGTAAACACGTTTGGCGTTGCACGCAAGCCCGTCCCGGACCAAATTTTCGAACCGTCAGTGCCTGCACCGCCGGCCGGTTGTGTTCTGGTGCCCTATCCGCCTGGTTGATCAGGCATCGGGCACGGGTCCGAAACGCATTCCCCCGGGTTTTTTTCAAGAAAGCTTGTCAACGACCGGTCGCTGATAACTCAACTGTAACTGTCGCCACGCACACTGACAACTACATCTACACAATGTGCTCCGTCCTTAACGTTGCGGCGGGGCCGCTCCGGTCACGGCACCGTCCGAAGCGCTGCCGACCAGATGCGCATATTTCATGAGTACCCCGGTCGTCGCATAGGGTTTAGGCGCATGCCACTTCGCCCGCCTGCCCCGCAGCTCCGCCGCCGACAACTGCGCGTTGATGGCTTGTTTCACAGCGTCAATCGTCACGATATCCCCTGTGCGCAGCAAACCGATGGGGCCACCGACCGCGGCCTCCGGAGCGATATGTCCAACGACAAATCCATGGCTGCCCCCTGAAAACCGCCCGTCGGTGATCAGGGCCACGCGGCCGCCGAGTCCGCGGCCCATGAGCGCACCGGTGGGACTGAGCATCTCGCGCATGCCCGGTCCGCCCTTCGGCCCCTCGTAGCGGATGACGACCACATCGCCTTCGCGCACCGTGCCGTCGAGTATTGCCGCCGTTGCCCGCTCCTCTCCGTCAAAAACGCGGGCGCGCCCCTGGAAAGTCAGGCCTTCCTTCCCGGTGATCTTGGCCACTGCGCCTTCAGGCGCCACGTTTCCCTTCAGGATCACGAGGTGGCTGTCCTTCTTGATGGGATCGGAAAGGGGGCGAACTACGTCTTGACCTTTGGGATAAGGACCTGTGGCAGCAAGGTTTTGCGCCAGCGTCTGGCCGGTCACGGTGAGGCATTCGCCGTGGAGCAGGTCTGCATCGAGCAATATTTTCATCAGCGGCTGGATGCCACCGATCGCAATCAGCTCCGACATAAGGTAACGGCCGCTTGGCCGTACATCAGCGAGCACCGGCACGCGGCGGCCGATGCGGCTGAAATCCTCAAGCCGCAGCTTGACGCGCGCCTCGTGCGCGATCGCGAGCAGGTGCAGGACGGCATTCGTGGAGCCGCCCAGGGCGATGCTCACGGTGATCGCATTCTCAAACGCCTTGCGCGTCAAAATGTCGCGCGGCCGGATACCCGATTCGATGAGTCGGACCACCGCGACACCGGCGTGCTCACAGTCCAGGCGCTTGGCGGCACTCACGGCCTCCTGCGCGGAGCTGCCGGGGAGCGACAGGCCAAGGGCTTCGATGGCCGAGGCCATGGTATTGGCCGTGTACATGCCGCCGCAGCTGCCCGGACCAGGGATTGCCGTGCGCTCGATCTCCAGCAGCTGTGCATCGCTCATCTTGCCGGCAGCGTGGGCGCCCACGGCCTCGAATACCGAGACGATATCGCGTCGCTGCACGCCTGGCCTGATGGTGCCGCCGTAAACAAATGCGGCCGGTCGGTTCATGCGTGCCATCGCCATGGCGCAACCGGGCATATTCTTGTCGCAGCCGCCCACGGCGACGAAGCCATCAAAGCCCTCCGCGCCCACCACCGTCTCGATGGAATCAGCGATGACTTCCCGCGACACCAGCGAATACCGCATGCCGGGCGAACCCATCGAAATACCGTCGGACACCGTGATCGTGTTGAACAGCACGCTCTTGCCGCCCGCCGCGTCGACTCCCGCAGCAGCCGCGCGGGCCAGTTCGGCAATGTGCATATTGCAAGGCGTGAGGTTGGCCCAGGTGGAGGCGATTCCGACCTGCGGCTTGCTGAAATCCCCGTCGCCGAAGCCCACGGCGCGCAGCATGGCTCTTGATGGCGCCTGCTTGGGCCCGTCCACGACCAGCCGCGAAAAATGCCGTGGATCATGGGGAGCGGGTTTCTTTGATCTGGATTTCGTGGCCATGGTCTCCTTTATCCGAATCGCTGGCGAATCAAGTGGTACAGCGCCCGCACACATTGCGGCTCGGCGCCCACGGGACGGCCGGGCCGCTCCTTGGGATTCCAGGCATACAGGTCCAGGTGCAGCCAGGCGCGGGAAATTGTTACAAAACGCTTCAGGAACAGTGCCGCGATGATTGCGCCGGCGAATGGGCCGGCCGAAACATTGCCAAGGTCGGCGATGCGACTGCTGAACTCATCATCGTAGCCTGCCCACAGCGGCATCGGCCACAGCGGGTCGTGGGTCACCTCTCCGGCGGCGCGTGCGCCAACCAGCAGCGCCTCATCCGGACTGAACGCGGCCGGCAGCTCCGGACCGAGCGCGGCGCGGGCGGCGCCGGTCAAGGTCGCCAGATCAATCAGCAGGTCCGGCGCCTCCGCATCAGCCTCGGCAAGCGCGTCGGCCAGAATCAGGCGCCCTTCCGCGTCGGTATTGCCGATCTCGACGGTCAGTCCCTTGCGCGAGCGCAGGATGTCACCGGGACGATATGACAGCGCATCGACGCTGTTTTCGACGCATGGCAGCAGCACCCGCAGCTGAATCGGCGCGTTCAGGCTCATGAGCATGTCGGCCAAAGCCAGCGCGCAGGCAGCCCCGCCCATGTCCTTTTTCATCAGCAGCATCGCGGCGCCCGATTTGAGGTCCAGGCCCCCGCTGTCGAAACACACGCCCTTGCCGACCAGCGTCACCCGCGGGGCATCGGCTGGCCCCCAGCGCAGGTCGACCAGGCACGGCTCGCGCGCACTTCCCGCGCCCACCGCCCGAATCAGCGGGAACCCCTGCGCGTCGAGTTCCGCGCCCACCAGCACCCGGCAGCGCGCGCCGAACCGCGCCGCCAGGTCAAATCCGGCCTGCGCCAGTTCGGCCGGACCCATGTCATTGGCTGGCGTATTGATCAGGTCGCGCGCCAGCGTCGTGGCTTCCACAGCGGCACGCACGTACGGGATATCGGCGCCAGGCGGTGCGAGCAGCGCGGCGCGGGGCGCGTTCCCGGCGCTGCGGTAGCGGGTGATTCGATAGCTGCCGATCAGCCACCCTAGTGCGAACTGGGTTGCTGCCGGCGCTTCCAATGGGGTAGCCAGGTGATAGTGGGCGGCGGGCAACCGGTCGCTCAAGCCAGCGGCGTGCCACAAGGTCAGGTCATCCACCTCGTGCACGGGACCCAACCCGACGACTGCGCCGCCCACCTGCCCCGCGTCGTCGGGCAGAACCAGCACACGCTGCCGCTCGGCCTGGAAATTGTTCGCATGCAGCCAATTCACCACGTAGGCGGGCTGTTGCGCCAGCCATCGGGCCAGAGTCGCCTCACTGAGCAGCCAGAGGGGTCGCGTTGGAGGGCTCGCATCGGTCAACAGCAGGTCTTGGCTCATCACAACTCCGAAACGCCGTTTCGATTGACAATTTTGCACGAATTTGCTGACATTCGAGGTCAACGTTGCAGTACCCGCATTCGCCGATGACCACGACCGCAGAACATGGCAGCCATAACCGGACTCCCGGCGCGAGTCCGCTCGTGCTGTTTGCTGTGCGGCTTACGGTCGGCCTGCTTCCGGTCGTAAGCGGCCGGTGCGGGTCACTCGCGAGCGCTTAAGCCACAGGGAAAAGCGCATCACGAACACCAGGACCCCGCACCGGCCCCTAACCAGGGCGGGTGCGGGGTTTTTTATGCGCCCGGCATTTTGGCCGTTTGGCGCGTGTCCAGCAGCTTAGGGAGCGAAAGTGATGAAGTTGTATTCGCAGAAGGACGTGAACAAGAAGGCGTTGCGCGGCGCGCGCATCGCCGTGCTCGGCTATGGCAGCCAGGGCCGCGCCCACGCCTTGAATCTCAAAGACAGCGGCTTCGATGTGGTCGCGGGCGTGCGCAAGGGCGGCCCGAGCTGGAAGAAGGCCAAGAAGGACGGACTGGAGGTCGCTGAGCCGGCGAAGGCTGTCAGTAATGCCGATCTGATCGCGATGCTGGTGCCGGATCTGAACCAGGAAGCGCTGTACGGTGAAGTGATCGGCGCCATCAAAAAAGGGGCCACGCTGTTGTTCGCGCATGGCTTCAATGTTCATTTCAAGCTCATCAAGCCGCGCCGCGATCTGGATGTCGTGCTCATCGCCCCGAAGGGTCCGGGTGACCTGGTGCGCCGCCAATACCAGCAGGGCCGCGGCGTGCCTTGTCTGATCGCGGTCGCGCAGGATGCCACGGGTAATGCCCACGCGCGCGCGCTGGCCTATGCCCATGGCATCGGCGGCACTCGCGGTGGGGTGCTCGACACGACCTTCGCCGAAGAGACCGAGACGGATCTGTTCGGTGAACAGGCCGTACTGTGTGGCGGCGCCACGGAGCTGGTAGTCAAGGGCTTCGAGACGTTGGTGGAGGCTGGCTATCAGCCCGAGGTGGCCTACTACGAGTGTCTGCACGAGCTGAAGCTCATTGTCGACCTGCTGCATGAGGGTGGCATCACCAAGATGCACCAGTTCATCTCCGACACGGCCAAGTACGGTGACCTGACGCGCGGTCCGCGTGTGGTCAATGAGCGCACCAAGAACGAGATGCGCAAGATCCTCAAGGAAATCCAGACGGGCAAGTTCGCCCGCCAGTGGATCGATGAGAACAAGTCCGGCCAGAAGGAGTATCGCAAGCTGCTCAAGCAGGACATGGACCGGCAGATCGAACGGGTGGGTGCGACCCTGCGCGCCAAGATGCCCTGGCTGAATGACCGCCGGGCATAAACCAAGCACATGCCCACAGATCCCGAACGCGTCATCATTTTCGACACCACGCTGCGCGACGGCGAGCTGGCACCCGGGTGCGGCATGACGCTGCCTGAAAAGCTGCGAGTGGCCCGCGCACTGGCGGAGCTGGGCGTTGATGTGATCGAAGTGGGTTATCCGGCCGCATCGCACGGGGACTGGGAAAGTGTCCGTTCGGTCGCCGGCGAAGTGCGCGGGCCAGTCATCTGCGCATTGGCCCGCTGCACTCACGAGGACATCGCTCTGGCCGCCAGCGCATTGGCTGCGGCGGAGCACAAACGCCTGCACCTTTACATCGGGACCAGCCCGACGTACCGCGACCAGAAGCTGCATCTGACCCCGGCACAGGTGCTCAAGAGCGCCGTGGACGGTGTGTCCATTGCCCGCGAACTGTGCGCCGATGTGGAGTTCTCGGCCGAAGATGCCTCGCGCACTGAACTGGAATTTCTGGCCGAGGTGCTCGAGCGGGTCATCGAAGCGGGAGCAACCACGATCAATATTCCAGACACCGTCGGCTACACGGTGCCGGATGAATTCTCCGAACTGTTCCGTTACTTGCGTAAGAATGTGCGCGGCAGCGACAAGGTTGTGCTCTCGGTTCATTGCCATGATGATCTGGGGATGGCCGTCGCCAACAGCCTCACGGCCGTGGTCGCCGGCGCGCGCCAGATCGAGTGCACGGTCAATGGCATCGGCGAGCGGGCCGGCAACTGTTCGCTGGAAGAGGTCGTGATGGCGTTGCGCACCCGCGCCGCCTTCTTCAATCTGGCGACCAACATCCGCACCACGCGGCTGTATCCGGTATCGCGGCTGGTGTCGAACATCACGGGTGTTCTGATCCCGCGCAACAAGGCAGTCGTGGGCGAGAACGCCGTGCTGCAGGAAGACGTGGGTCTGCCGCGCAGTGCCCAGGTGCTGGACAAGGACAGCGGACCGGAGGCCCTGCGCGGGCGCATCGAGGCGCTGGGCTTCGAGCTCGACGCCGCCCAGTTCGCCCGCGTACACGAGCAGTTCGAGGCCCTCCTGCTGCGCAAGAAAGAACTCTTCGATGGAGACATCGAAGCACTCGTGCTGCGCGCCGACGGCGGTGGGCATGGCCCGTGGGAACTCACCCAGCTGCGGATCGAATCCAGCAGCGGTCCGGAGGGCGCGCAGGCAACCGTCGATCTGAAGCATCGCGATGGGCGTGCGGTCGAACAGACCGCCCGCGGCGACGGCCCCGTGGATGCCTCGTTCATGGCGGTGACGGCGGCCACCGGCATACGGGTCACGCTGCGCACATTCGAGGTACGGGCCGTCACCGGCGGGCAGGATGCCCAGGGAGAAGCCGTGGTACACGTGGAGTACCGGAACCGCACTTACCGAGGCGCCAGCGCAAGCACCGACATTGTCGAGGCCGGCACACGCGCGCTGCTGGAAGTCATCAATCGCATTGAGCTGACCCGCGCGGCACCGCCGCGCGCGTAAGTCCATATCCAGGATCAATCATGCCCAAGACCATGTTCCAGAAGGTTTGGGAGCAGCACGAAGTGGCTCCCGAGACCGCCGACACGCCAGCGGTACTGTTCATCGACCTGCACCTTATTCACGAGGTCACCACGCCGCAGGCGTTCGAGGTGTTGCGCCAGCGCGGCCTGTCGGTGCGCCGCAGGGACCTGACGCTCGCGACCATGGATCACTCCACGCCGACCCGCACCGAGCAGGTGTTCGGCGGCGTGCCGGTGGTCCAGTCGGCGGCAGCCAGGCAGGTGGCGCAGCTGGAGCGCAATTGCGTCGCGGCCGGCATTGAACTGCTGGACATGCACAGCGAGCTGCGCGGCATCGTGCACATCATCGGACCGGAGCTGGGTCTCACGCGACCCGGTCGCACCATCGTCTGCGGAGACAGCCATACCAGCACGCACGGCGCGTTCGGCGCGCTGGCCTTCGGCATTGGCACCACCGAGGTCGGCCATGTGTTCGCGACGCAGTGCATCCTGCAGCGTAAGCCGAAGACCTTTGCCATCAATGTGAACCAGAAGCTGCAGGCGGGTGTCACGGCGAAGGACCTGGTGCTCGCGATCATCGGCCAGATCGGCGTCGAGGGCGGCACCGGCCATGTGCTCGAATATCGCGGCGAAGGGATCCGCGCCCTGAACATGGAAGAGCGCATGACCGTCTGCAACATGTCCATCGAGGCGGGGGCACGCGCCGGCATGATCGCGCCGGATGAGACCACCTTCAGCTATCTGTCGGACCGGCCGCGCTCCCCCAGTGGCGCCGCGTGGGAGCGAGCCGTTGAACGCTGGCGCGCGCTGCCGACGGATCCGGGTGCCGGCTTCGATCGCGAATTCACGCTGGATGCCGCGCAGCTGACCCCGATGATCAGCTACGGCACGCATCCGGGCATGGTCATCCCAATCAATGGATCGGTACCAATCCGCAAGGGCGACCCGGTATTCGACAAGGCTCTCGCCTACATGGGACTGCAGGCCGGTCAGCCCATCCGTGACCAGCCCGTCAATGTCGTGTTCATCGGCAGCTGTACGAATGGGCGACTGAGCGACCTGCGCGGCGCTGCACAGCTGCTGCGCGGTCACAAGATCGCAAGTACGGTGCGCATGCTGGTGGTGCCAGGATCCCAGCAGGTCAAAGTCGCAGCCGAAGCCGAGGGATTGGACCGGATCTTCATCGATGCCGGTGCGGACTGGCGCGAGTCGGGCTGTTCGATGTGCATCGGCATGAACGGCGACACCGTCGCCCGCGGTGAGTATTCGGTCAGCACGAGCAATCGCAATTTTGAAGGCCGGCAGGGCGCTGGCGCACGCACACTGCTGGCCAGTCCGCTGACGGCGGCCGCCAGTGCCATTCGTGGCCGCGTCACCGACCCGCGTGAGCTGCTGTAATGGATAAGATCACCACCATCCGCTCGCGCACGGTTGTGCTGCCGGCCAGCAACATTGACACTGATCAGATCATCCCGGCCCGCTTTCTCACCACCACGACTCGCATCGGCCTGGGCAAGCAGCTGTTTTCCGACTGGCGCTATGCGCCCGATGGCAGCCCGAAGCCTGGCTTCGCGCTCAACCAGCCCGCGGCCGTCGGCTGCCAGGTACTGGTCGCGGGACGCAACTTCGGCTGCGGCTCCTCGCGTGAACACGCGCCCTGGGCATTGCTCGATTACGGCTTCCGCGCCGTCATCAGCACCGAGATCGCCGACATCTTTCGCAACAATTCGCTGATGAACGGCCTGCTGCCGATCGTGGTCGATGAAGGCACCAGCCGCTGGCTCATGGACAATCCGGGCAGTGAGGTCACGATCGATCTGGCCAGCACCAGTGTGCAGCTGGCCAATGGTGCCAGCGTCAATTTCGCCATCGATCCGTTCGCCAGGTTCTGCCTGCTCAACGGCGTCGATGAGCTGGGCTTCCTGCTGCAGCAGCAGGAGCGCATCGCCGCCTACGAAGCGCGAATCAAGGATACTTGAGTCATGAAGGCTTCGATTACCGTACTCGGTGGGGATGGCATCGGCCCGGAGGTCGCCGCGCAGGGTGTCCGGTGCCTGCACGCGGTCGCGCAACGCTTCGGCCACCAGTTCACGCTCACGCCGCAGCCCTTTGGGGGCGCGGCCATCGATCTGACCGGCGAGCCGCTGCCGCGGCCGACCCTGGATTCATGCCTGGGAAGTGATGCCATCCTGCTCGGCGCCATCGGCGGGCCGAAGTGGTCGGCACCGGATGCCCGGGTGCGTCCGGAGGCGGGCCTGCTCGGCCTGCGCAAGGCCCTGGGGACCTTCGCGAACCTGCGCCCCGTCACGATCCACCCTGCCCTGCGCCACGCATCGACCCTGCGGCCCGAAGTTCTCGAAGGCGTCGACCTGATGTTCGTGCGTGAACTTACCGGTGGTATCTACTTCGGCGAGAAAACCCGCAGCGCCGAGCAGGCCACGGATCTTTGCACCTACACGGTCGGTGAGGTCGAGCGCGTGACGCGCGTGGCCTGCCGGCTGGCGCGCGCTCGGCGCGGCAAGGTCACCTCGATTGACAAGTCGAACGTGCTGGAGACATCACGCCTGTGGCGCGAAGTGTGCGCACGGGTGGTGCGCAGCGAGTTTCCCGACATTCAGCTGGAGCACATTCTGGTCGATGCCGCGGCCATGCACCTGATTCGCCGCCCGCGCGATTTTGATGTGCTGCTGACCGAAAACATGTTTGGCGACATTCTCACCGATGAGGCCTCGATGCTCGCCGGCTCGCTCGGCCTGCTGCCCTCAGCCTCCCTGGGCGATGGCAGCCGCGGCCTGTACGAGCCGATTCATGGCTCCGCGCCGGATATCGCGGGCAAGGGAATCGCGAATCCCTATGGAACGTTGCTGAGCGTGGCGCTGCTGTTGCGGCACTCATTGAAGCTTCCTGAGGAAGCGGCGCTGGTCGAGAAAGCGGTCGCGCAGGCCATCACCGAAGGGGCCTGGACCCCTGATATCGCCGCCTCCGGCAGCCGCACGTTCAGCACCCGCGAAGTGGGTGACCGGGTGGTCGCGATCCTCGCGGGCTAGCCGGCCGCCCGCCGTGCGCGCTCGAGACCTGCCGCGAAATCATCGCGCAGGTCATCGTACGCTTCGATCCCGACCGACAGGCGCAGCAGACCATCCGTCAGGCCCGCGCGCGCGCGCGCCTGCGGATCCATGGCGGCATGGGTCATCGAGGCCGGATGGGCGACCAGGCTCTCCACGCCGCCGAGGCTCTCGGCCAGGGAGAAATACTTCATCTGCGACACCAGCGCGCGCACGGCGTCGTGACCACCGGCAATTTCCAGCGTCACCACCGCACCGAAGCCCTGCTGCTGTTTCGCTGCAATTTCATGGCCCGGGTGGGTGCGCAGACCCGGATAAAAGACACGGTTCACGCCCGGCTGCGACTGCAGCCACTCGGCCAGGCGGCCCGCATTGCGCCCGTGGTGTTCAAGACGCGCGCTCAAGGTACGCAGCCCCCGCAGGGTCAGGTAGCTGTCGAAGGCGGCGCCGGTGAGGCCCATGCAGTTCGCCCACCAGCCCAGTTGCTCATGCAGTTCAGCACTCGCCGCGATCACCGCACCGCCGACCACATCGCTGTGCCCGTTCAGGTACTTGGTCGTCGAGTGCACGACGATGTCCGCGCCGAGGGCGAGGGGCTTCTGCCACAGCGGGGACAGGAAGGTATTGTCGACCGCGACCAGCGCGCCGGCCGCATGACCCTGCTCGGCAACACTGGCGATATCGGTGATGCGCAGCAGCGGATTGCTCGGCGTTTCAATCCATACCAGCGCGGCGGGTCGTGACAAAGCCGCGCGTACGGCCGACGCATCGCCAAAGTCGATGAACTCGCACTGCAGTTCTCCGCGGCGACACCAGGCATCAAACAGCCGATAGGTGCCGCCGTAGCAATCATGCGGCGCGACGATGCGTGCCCCCACGGGCAGCAGGTGGCCGACGAGAGTGATGGCGGCCATGCCGGTCGCGAGCACCGTGGCGCCCACCCCGCCCTCCAGGTCGGCCAGCGCCTTGCCGAGCAGGTCGCGGGTCGGATTGCCGCTGCGTGAATAGTCGTAGGCGCGCTTATCGCCGAAAGCCCGAAACGCATAGGTCGTCGAGAGGTGAATCGGCGGCACTACCGCGCCCGTGCCGGCATCGCTTTCCAGGCCGGCGCGAACCGCCAGGGTCACCGGATCGGGTCCATGGCTCATCCCGCACCACCCAGCACGTTCGCAAAAATGTTTCGCAACTGATCTGTTTCCTTCAAGAAGGCGTCATGTCCGAACACGGAGGAAATCTCATGCAACCGGCCCTGCTGCAAACGCGCCACCATGGCGCGGATGTCGCCGAGCAGTACCAGCCGATCCTCGCGTATGCCCACCACGGTGGTCGGCACGAATATGCGCGCGACATCCACGCGATGCAGGTCGATGGACTCGGACAGGCACAGGAATGACTCGGGACAATGCTGCGCGGCGTAGTCCCGACCCCGCGCGGCCAGGTACTGTTCCACGGGAAACTCGAAGCGACCCGCGATGAGTTCCGCGGGTCCATCAAAGCGAGCCGCGAACTCCTCCGCAGAGCGGTACGTGGTCATCGCCAGCGCCCGCGCCAGTTCCATGCCCAGGGCCGGTCGACCCGTCTCGATTCCAAAGCGGACCATGCGTCGCTGAGTGCTGCGCCAGGCACTGGACATCGGATGGGCGCGATCCGAGGCCCCGATGACCAGCAGCTTCGCGATCCGGTCCGGATACCGCTCGGCGAAGGCGAGTCCCACCATCCCGCCATAGGACCCGCCGGCAATCGCGCGCAGCGCATCGATGCCGAGTGCATCCAGCAGCTGCTCGAGGAGGCGCGCCTGATCGTAAGTCGAAATGCTCGGGAAATCGGTGGTGCCGGCAGCGGGGCCGGTGGTCAGGCCACTGCCGCCCAGGAAGTCGAAACTCAGGATCCGCCATTGATCGTTGTCCAGGGGCTTGCCCGGACCGGCGATGTCGCTCCACCAGCCGTCGCGCGGATCGGCCGTCAGGCACACCTGCCGGTGAGCGGAGATGCCTCCCAGGGCACACACCACCGGCGCCCCTTCCGGACCGGTCATGCGCCAGGCGACGCGTATATCGGCGAGTTCGCCGCGATGATGCAGCCGACGGCTGCCGGCAAGCTCGAGGATGCCCTCATGAATGGGCAGGGACGTGACCGGTGGCGTTCCATGCAGGGACGTCACACGCGCGGCACGCGCAGATAGAACCTCAACTTTGGCAGTCATCTTGGACGCTCCGCCGACCAGGGCTCGAAGTACAGCCGATACCCCCGCGGAACACCCGCACGCCTTGGGCGGGTTAATCGGGTCCATCCCTCACCGCGTTGCAACGCGGCCCGGGCCACTCCGATCGCTCATCTACCTCCCCGCTTCAGTGCGGGTCGCAGGAGTTGGCACCTTTCCGGGCTGGTTAGGCTCGGCGGTTGCCCCGGCGTCGAAGGGCCTTTTCCCTCAGCCGGTCTCGATGAGCAAGTCGAAGTCTAGGCGGGGTTCCGCGGCAGCGTCAAGACCACAGACGCGCGGATGCGCGCCGCGCACCCTGCGCCAGCGCGGCCAGCTTGGCGTAGGAAATCTGCGCGTCCATCTTGCCGATACCAGCAAAAGTGCCGAATCCGCAGTCCGTGCCGGCCAGGACCCGTTCCCGGCCTACGATGTCCGCGAAGATGCAGATGCGCTGGGCGATGAGCTCGGGATGTTCGACATAATTCGACGTACTGGTCAGCAGGCCCGGTACCAGCACCTTCTCGTCCGGGATGCTGGCGCGGCTCCAGGCGAGCCATTCGTGCGCGTGACGCGGATTCGCCGCCTCGAAGAGGATGGCCGAAGGTTTCGCCTTGAGGATGATCGGCAGGATCTTCTCGACGTCGATGTCGTGGTCGTGCGGGCCCTCATAGTTGCCCCAGCACACATGCATGCGCAGCTGCTCGGCCGGAACATTGCGCAGGGCTTCGTTGAGCGCCTCGACATGGAAATGCGCGCGGCGCAGGAACTGCTCTTCACTCAAATCCTGGAAACCGGTGTGGTGCGCCATCGCCAGGTCCGGGCAGTCGATCTGCAGCACCAGGCCGGCCGCCGCGATGGCCTCGTACTCCTCGCGCATGGCCTTGGCGATGGCCTCGACGTACGCCTCGTGCGTCGGGTAGTACTCATTGGGCTGAAACGCCGCCACGACCCCCGGGGACGCCGCGTTCATGAACGCATCTGCACAGGCATGACGGTCCACGGCGGCACGCAGGTTGGCGATGTCCTGGTGCAGGGATTCGCGCTCGACCATCGCGATGGGTCCTAGGCAAGCCTGGCGTTTGAAGGCCTGCTTACCGGCAAAAATCGCCATGCGGGCCCGAAATTCCGGATAGGGCTGCAGATCCAGCGCGACCTGGCGCGGCCGGTCACCGCCAAAGCCCGACAGCCGGTCCTTGATGTAGGTCGCGTAACTGATCTTCGACATTTCCCCATCGCTGACGATATCGATGCCGGCCTGCATCTGGCGGGCGACCACCGCTTCGACCGCGGTGCGCATCGCCGTAGCGAACGCCGCCGGGTCGTAGCCGGCGTGGTTTTCCCTTGCCATGAGCATGTCGACCACCTGCTGCGGGCGCGGCAGGCTGCCGACATGGGTGGTGAGGATCCGCTCGGTACTAAGTCGCATTGGCCAATTATACACTTCTGCCGGCCGCCAGTTGTGCTAATGTATTAGTGTACTGTTACGTTGGAACGAGATACGGAACCCATGAAAAGCCACCGCAATGTGACCTCCAACCAGGAAGCACTGGCCGAGCGCAATCTGTTCGCCGCAGTCGCCTCGCTGCGCAGCGCCGATGAGTGCCGGGCGTTCTTTCGCGACCTGTGCACGCCGGCGGAGATCCAGGCCATGGCCGACCGCTGGGCCGTCGTTGACTGGCTGATGCGTGGCGTGCCCTACCGTGAAATCAACCGCCTGACGGGGGTCAGCGTCACCACCATCAGTCGCGTGGCGCGCTGCCTGGCCGATGGCAATGGGGGCTACCCGCTGGTGCTGCGTCGTACCAAGGCGACCCGCCGCACCGATTCGGCCCGCCGCGTGGAGGCAGCCCGTCATGGATAAGGACACCCGCCTGAAACTGGCCGTCCAGAAGTCCGGACGCCTGACCGACCCCTCGTTGGACCTGCTCAGCCGCTGCGGCCTGAAGCTCTCCCGTGGCAAGGACCAGCTGATGGGTTTTGGCGAGAACATGCCGCTGGACGTGCTGTTCGTGCGCGACGATGACATCCCGGATCTGGTCCAGGAGGATGTGTGCGACCTGGGCCTGGTCGGCCTCAACGTGCTGGAGGAAAGCCGCCTGGAACTGGCCTCGCGCGGCCAGCCGGCGCTGTTCCAGACCGTGCGCAATCTGGACTTTGGCCGCTGCCGCCTGGCGCTTGCCGTGCCCGATGGCGTGCCGTTCAGCGGGCCTGCCTGGCTGCAGGGCAAGCGCATCGCCACCACCTATCCGTACATGCTCGCCCGCTTCCTCAAGCAGCATGACCTGGCCGCGGAAATCGTGGTGCTGTCAGGCGCCGTGGAGATTGCGCCGCGCCTGGGGCGCGCCGATGCGGTCTGCGACCTGGTATCGACCGGCTCGACGCTGCAGGCCAATCACCTGCGCGAAGTGTTCACCGTGCTGGAAAGTCACGCCGTCCTCATCCGTACGCCCCTGCCGCTGGCGCCCGCCAAGGATGAGTGGGCCGAACGGCTGCTGATGCGCATCGATGGCGTGCAGCAGGTGAAGGAGAGCAAATACATCATGCTGCATGCGCCGCGCTCGGCGCTGCCGGAAATCCGCCGCCTGCTGCCAGGCAGCGAGTCGCCCACCATCATTCCCCTCGAGGGTCACCCGGACCGTGTCGTCGTGCACGCGGTATGCCGCGAGAACGTGTTCTGGGAAACCCTCGAGAGCCTGAAGAAGGCCGGCGCCAGTGCGATGCTGGTGCTCCCCGTCGAGAAGATGCTGGTGTGACCATGCGTATTCTGTATTGGCAGGACCTCGATGCGGCACAGCGCCGCACGGCGCTGGCCCGGCCGGCGTTTGCAGCCCGGGCGGAAATCGCCGCTGATGTGTCACGCCTCATCGGTCAGGTGCGTGCCGAGGGCGATGCGGCGCTGCTGGCCCTCACCGAGCGCTTCGATGGCGTGCGCCTGGACACTCTGGCCGTCAGTGCCGCGGAATTTGCCGCGGCCCGTGCGCAACTGACCGCGGTGCAGATCGGCGCCCTGGAGCGCGCCATCGGCAATGTGGATAAGTTTCATGCCGCCCAGCAACTGCCACCCCTGTCGCTGCAGATCAGCCCCGGGGTGCGCTGTGAGCGGGTGGTCCGGCCCATCAATGCCGTAGGCCTGTACGTGCCGGCAGGCTCCGCGCCCCTACCCTCCGCCGTGGTCATGCTGGCGGTGCCGGCGCGCCTGGCCGGGTGTCCGCAGCGCGTGCTGTGCACACCGCCGGCCCGCAATGGCGGCGCTAATCCGGCCGTGCTGGTCGCCGCGCAGCTGTGTGGCATCGACACCGTATTCAAGGTGGGCGGGGCCCAGGCGATCGCCGCCCTGGCCTATGGCAGTGCGACTGTGCCGAAGGTCGACAAGATCTTCGGCCCCGGCAACGCCTGGGTGACCGCGGCCAAGCAACAGGTCGCTGCCGATCCGGACGGCGCCGCAGTGGACATGCCTGCCGGTCCGTCGGAAGTACTCGTCATTGCCGATGACAGCGCGCGGCCGGCTTTTGTGGCCGCGGACCTGCTGGCGCAGGCCGAACACGACCCGCAGTCCCAGGCCATCCTGCTCACGCCATCGCCCCGACTGGCCAGCGAAGTGGCGGCCGAAGTGACGCGCCAGATGGCGCTGTTGTCGCGCCACGCGATTCTCGTGCAATCCATCGCCGCCAGCCGTTGCATCGTCGTCCCGGACCTGGCGACCGCGATCCAGGTGTGCAATGACTACGCGCCGGAACATCTGCTCCTGCAGATCCGCGAGCCGCGCGCCTCGTTGAGTCAGATTCGCAACGCGGGCTCGATTTTCCTGGGCGACTGGTCACCGGAGCCGCTGGGCGACTATTGCTCCGGTACCAATCACGTGCTGCCGACCTACGGCTATGCGCGCGCCTACAGCGGGCTGTCGTTGCTGGATTTCAGCAAGCGCATCACCGTGCAGGAGCTCACCGCCGACGGGCTGCGCGACTTAGGTCCCGTGGCCGCGACACTGGCGCAGCTGGAAGGCCTGGATGCGCACGTCGCGGCCGTCGAATGCCGGCTGGCGGCGCTGGAGGAGCGCTCGTGAGCGGCCCCGCACCTACCTCGATTGCGCGCCCGGACATTCTCACGCTGCAACCCTACGAGCATGCGTTGTGGGACCCGACGCTGGAGCGTCTGCATGCGAATGAGCTTCCCTGGCGCAGCAGCGGCGATACCAGTGCGGCCGGCCTGAACCGCTATCCGGAACCGCAGCCGCGCGACCTGGTGCAGCAGCTGGCAAGCCTCTATGAACAGCCCGTGGCCAATGTGCTCGTGACCCGCGGCAGTGATGAGGCCATCGACCTTCTGACCCGCGCCTTCTGCCGTGCCGGGATCGACCAGGTACTGGTGTGCCCGCCCACATTCGGCATGTATGCGGTGGCCGCCACAGTCCAGGGAGCCGGCGTCGTGCGCGTGCCGCTGCGCCACCTGCAGGACTTTGCGTACGATACGAGCGCCGTACTTGCCGCCTGCACACCAACGGTGAAGCTGGTGTACGTGTGCTCGCCCAACAACCCCACCGGCAACCTCGTTCCGGAACCGGTCATCCTGCATCTGGCCGACCAGCTTGCCGGCACAGCGCTGCTGGTGGTGGACGAGGCCTACATCGAGTTCGCGGGCGTGGCCAGCTGCGCGCGGCATCTGCCCGATCATCCCTGGCTCGTGGTCCTGCGCACGCTCTCAAAAGCCTATGGCCTGGCGGGTGCACGCTGCGGCGTGGTGCTGGCGCACGCCGAGGTCATTGCACTGCTGCGCCGGATCATCGAGCCGTACAACATGGCGCAGCTGAGCATCGAGGCGGTGCTGCGCGCCCTGCAGCCGGTCGCGCGCGCCATCACCCATGAATACGTGGCGTTGATCCAGAACGAACGGGCGCAGCTTGCCGCAGCCTTGAGCGGCAGTGATGCCGTGGTGCGCGTCTGGCCCAGTGCCGCCAATTTCCTGCTGGTCGAGTTCAAGGATCCGCAGCAGGCGCTCGAACGGGCCCGCGCAGCCGGCCTGCTGGTGCGCGACGTGCGCCGGCAACCCGCGCTGGAGCGGGCCTTGCGCCTCACCGTCGGGACGCCGCAACAGAACCAGCGCCTGATCGCAGCCCTGGTGTGCTGAGGTGACCCAAGTGAACTCACCTACCCCGGTTCTCTTTATCGATCATGACGGTACGCTGGTCGAAGAGCCTGCTGACCGCCAAGTCGACAGCCTGGAGAAGATCCGCTTCATGCCCGGCGTGTTCGCGGCGCTCAATGAGCTGTCGGCTGCCGGCTATCGGCTCGTCATCGTCTCCAATCAGGACGGACTGGGCAGCGCGAGCCATCCGACGGCCCGCTTCGAACAGGCACATCAGTTCATCCTGGAGGCCTTCCGCTCCCAGGGCGTGCAGTTCGAGAAGGTATTCATCTGCCCGCACCTGCCTGCGGAGGGCTGCGACTGCCGCAAGCCGCGTACCGGCCTGCTGCGCCAGTTCGTGCGCGAAGGCCAGGTCGACCTGGCTGCGAGCGCGGTGATCGGTGATCGCGACACGGACCTGGAACTGGCGCGCAATCTCGGCACGCGGGGCCTGAAAGTGCGCTTAGGTGGCGCCGCCCATGAAACCTGGCCTGCCGCGGTGCACGAACTCATGGCGCGACGCGCCGCCATCGAGCGCATCACCAAGGAGACCCGGATCTCGGTCGCCGTGGATCTGGATGCCACCGCCCCGGTGAGCATCGCCACGGGCATCGGCTTCTTTGATCACATGCTCGAGCAGCTCGCCAAGCATGGCGGCTTCGCCATGTCGCTCAGCTGCCGGGGTGATCTGGCGGTAGATGAGCATCACACCGTGGAAGATTGTGCCTTGGCGATCGGCGAAGCGCTGCGCAAGGCACTCGGGCCGAAGCTCGGGATCAACCGCTATGGTTTCCTGCTGCCCATGGATGAGGCGCGCACCCAGGTAGCCATCGATCTGTCGGGGCGCGCATTCGCCGTATTCGAAGGCCGTTTCGGACGCGAGGAAGTGGGCGGTCTGGCGACGGAACTGATACCGCATTTCTTCCGTTCGCTGGCTGACAGCCTGGGAGCCGCCATACATATCAGCGTCACCGGCGAGAACTCTCATCACATGATCGAAGCGTGCTTCAAGGGCACGGGCCGTGCGCTGCGCCAGGCGTTCCGCCGCGAGGGGCGCGAGCTGCCCAGCACCAAGGGTGTGCTGTGACGATCGACGTCGCGATCATTGACAGCGGCGGCGCGAATCTCGCGTCGTTGCAATTTGCCCTCGAGCGACTGGGTGCACAGACCATCGTCACCAGCGATCTGGCCGTGATCGATGCAGCCCCGCGCGTGCTGCTGCCCGGCGTGGGCTCGGCCCTCGCCGCCATGCAGCGCCTGAACGCCAGCGGCGTCGCGGCCCACCTGCCACGACTCAAGCAGCCCGTGCTGGGCATCTGCCTGGGGATGCAGCTGCTGTTCGCGAAGTCCGAAGAAGGTCCGGCGCAGTGCCTGTGTGTGCTGCCACAGACGGTACGCAAACTCACGCCCGCGCCCGGCCGGCCGGTGCCGCATATGGGCTGGAACCGCTTGCACATCGAGCGGCAGGACCCATTGCTGGAAGGTGTCGCCGAGGGCGAATACCTGTACTTCGTGCACAGCTACGCCGCACCGCTGTCGCAGAACACCTTGGCGAGCGCCGAGTACGGCGTGCCGATCGCAGCGGTCGTGCGCCAGAACAACTTCTGGGGCACACAGTTTCATCCTGAGCGCTCAACCAAGGTCGGGGCGCGCATTCTTGCCAACTTCCTGAGGCTCACCTGAGATGCTGTTGATCCCCGCCATCGATCTGCGCAACGGCCGCTGCGTGCGCCTGTTCAAGGGCGACTTCGCCGCCGAGACGCGCTATGAGTTTGAGCCGCACGAGCTGCTGCAACGCTATCGCGACATCGGTGCGACCTGGCTGCATGTCGTGGATCTGGATGGTGCGCGCGACGGCACCTTGGCCAATCGCAGCATTGTCGTCAGGCTCGCCTCCCAGTCCGCCGTGAAGATTCAGGTCGGCGGCGGCGTGCGCTCTGCCACGGTCATCGATGACCTGCTGCGCAACGGGGTCGCGCGCGTCGTCATCGGCAGCCTCGCGGTTGAGAAGCCCCAGCAGGTGATTGCGTGGCTGAATCAATTCGGCGCGGCGCGCGTGTGTCTCGCCTTTGACATCCGCGCCGATGCGGCCGGGATTGCGCGCGTGCACACCCGGGGCTGGACCCAGGGCGGTCAATTGAGTCTGTGGCAGGCGCTGGAGCCCTTTGCCAACCATGGACTGCAGCACGTGCTGTGCACGGACATCGACCGGGACGGCGCCCTGACCGGCCCGAGTCTGGAGCTGTACCGCGAAGGCCTGCGGCGCTACCCGCAGATATCCTGGCAAGCCTCGGGGGGTGTACGTGACGCCGCCGACCTGGCAGCGCTTGCGCAACTGGGCCTGACGGCAGCCGTCAGCGGCAAGGCCTTGCTGGAAGAGCGCATGACCCCTGAGGAGCTGCGGCCATTCTTGCCAAACGCATAATTCCCTGTCTGGACGTACGCGACGGCCAGGTCGTCAAGGGCGTGCGCTTCCGCGATCACAAGGTGGTCGGCGACATCCTCGAGCTCGCCGCCCGCTATCGCGACGAAGGCGCCGATGAATTGGTGTTCTACGACATCACCGCCAGCCCCGAAGGCCGCTCGGTGGACCGCGGCTGGGTGCACAAGGTCGCGCGGGTGCTCGACATCCCCTTCTGCGTGGCCGGCGGCATCAGTTCGGTGGCCGATGCGGAAGCGGTGCTCAATGCCGGGGCCGAAAAGGTCTCGATCAACTCCCCGGCGCTGGCCAATCCGGACCTCATCAATGCCTTGAGTGAGCGCTTCGGCGCCCAGTGTGTGGTGGTGGGCATCGACAGTCAGACTTCGCCCGCGGGCTATGGCGTCTACCAGTTCACCGGCGATCCGGACCGATCGCGCGACTCCGGTCGGGACACGCTGTCGTGGGTGCGTGAAGTCCAGGACCGCGGGGCCGGCGAAATCGTGCTCAACTGCATGGCCAGTGACGGCGTGCGGCGCGGTTACGACATCGCCCAACTGCGCGCGGTACGCAAGATCTGTCGCGTACCCTTGATTGCATCCGGCGGCGCGGGCCTGCCCGAGCACTTCCGTGACGCTTTCGAGCAGGCCGGCGTGGATGCGGCACTGGCCGCCAGTGTGTTCCATTCCGGCGCCATCGCCATTCGGGATCTGAAGGCCGGGCTGCTGGTCGCCGGCATCGAGGTGCGTCCATGGCCGTAACATCCGACCCCACTGATCTGTCGCGCCTGGATTTCAGCAAAGGCACGGGCCTGCTGCCGGTCATCATCCAGCATGCCGATACTGGCGCCGTGCTGATGCTCGGGTACATGAATGCCGAAGCGCTGGCCGCCACGCGGGCGCGCGGGCGTGTGGTGTTCTACAGCCGCAGCCGCCAACGGCTGTGGGAGAAGGGCGAGACCTCTGGCCACACCCTCGAAGTCGAGGCCATCCGCATCGATTGCGATGCCGACACCTTGCTGATCAGCGCGCGTCCCCTCGGGCCCACCTGCCATGAGGGCACGACCACCTGTTTCGGGGATGCCGCACTGACCGGCGCGACCCGCTTCGGGTTCCTCGCGCAACTGACGACCATCATCGAGCAGCGCAGCCACGAATCTGCGCAGCGCAGTTACACCGCCAAGCTCTTTGCGGAGGGCCTAGTGCGCATGGCGCAGAAGGTGGGCGAGGAAGGCGTCGAGGTGGCCCTGGCGGCAGTCGCACAGGCCGATGACAAGCTGGTTTGCGAATCAGCCGATCTGCTGTTTCACCTGATGGTGTTGCTGCAAGCGAAAAATCTGCACCTGGAAGCCGTGGTCAAGGAGCTTGCGGCGCGCCATGCGGCGCGCGCAGGTCCTGGATGACCTGTCCGTACTGCGCGATTTCCTCTTCGTGCGGCAGGTCCCGCCACGGTTCAAGCAATGCCGCCTCATACCAGCTGCGCATACTGGCAAGGTTCAGCATTCGGGCCAGGTACGCTTGCGCCGTCGGATCAAGCTGCAGGTCGTAGGTTTGGATGCGGAACACGACCGGCGCGAAGAACGCGTCCACGGCGGTGAACACCGGTCCGGCCAGGAACGGGCCCCCGAACTGGTTCAGACCATCATTCCAGAGCGCGCCGATCCGGGCCAGATCGGCACGCAGCGCGGCGGTCACGCTGCGTAAACGTACCCGTACGCCGCAGCTCATCGAACAGCGACTGCGCAGTTCACCGAAGCCGGCATGCATTTCCGCGGACGCGCTGCGTGCCCAGGCGCGTGCCTTGGCCGCTTCGGGCCACACGCCTGCGTGCCGCTCACCCAAGTACTCCACGATTGCCAACGACTCCCACACCGTGATGTCGCCATTGACCAGGCAGGGCACCTTGCCGTGCGGTGCAATACGCCGGTAGGCCGCCCAGTCGGCGGCCTGGTGAAACGGAATCAGGTTTTCCGTGAACGGAATGCCCAGTTCGTTCAGCACCGCCCACGGCCGCAGCGACCAGGAGGAGTAGTTCTTGTTGGCGATATGCAGGGTATACATGGACGCTTGAGTCTACTGCGCGCTGAGCTCATCCGCGCGACGCTGCGCTTCGGCCGCCTCGCCATTGCGATTGCGCGCCTTGAGCGATTCGGCGATCAGATGCCAGGAAGCCGACTGGGCGTGCGGGTCGCCCGTCGACAGCTGCAATGCCTTGTGGCCCATGCCACCGGCCTGTTCGAAGTGACCGGCACTCTCATGGACCTCGCCGAGCTCGATCCACAGCAGCGGGTTATCCGGCTCGATGCGCAATGCCCGCTCGATGCTGCTGATGGCCAATTGTGGATCACCCCCGGCCGCTTGCCGATGGGCCTGGGCAACCAGCGCCGTCGCCGCGGCTCCCAGATGGAACTGGCGGGTCGCAGCAGGAGGAACCGTCACGGGCGGCGGCGCGGGGGGCGGCGCCGGGACCACGCCATCAGGCGTGGGGGGATTGGGACTGCTCGCCGGTCCGGTGCTCGAGCCGGCCTGCGGCTGCACCGGCGTTCGTTCAGGAATCTCGATGGGCGCACGAAACATCGCGCAACCGCTCAGCTGGCAGCCCACCACGACGAGCAGGAACAGTCGCCTCATGATCCCGAACAACCTCAATGGTGCGTAATGCCCTGCAACCACTTTCCAGCCCGGTCCAGCAAGGTCGGCTCGGGTGTGGCGCCGGCCTCGCCTGCACCGAACAGGGTGCAGCCCGGCGGCGCCGCGGGCGGCGCAAAGCTCAACGGTACGTAGACCGTCACAGGCTCCGGCGCGCAGCTGGCCGAGGGCTGGTACCCAGTCTTAAAGTCAATGGTAACCGGGTGCAGAGTATCGGGCATGACACTCGACACGGATGTAGGACCAATTGCCGTCAGCAGCCGGTCCCACACGCCCAGGGCACCCGTGGAGCCGGTAAGCCCCGTGACCCGATCATCATCGTAGCCCACCCACACCACCGCGACCGCATTGCCCGCGAAGCCGGCGAACCAGCTATCGCGCAGATCAGAAGATGTCCCGGACTTGCCGGCCACGATGACCCCCGTCGGCAGGATCGACTGGGCAGCCGCACCGGTGCCACGCTGCATTACCTGCTCCATCATCATCTGGACGGCAAACACGGCGTCCGGCTGGGCCACCGGCGCCACATCGAGATTGAACGCCTTGAGTGCCTTGCCATCGGCACCGAGCACCGCGCGCACCGCGCGCAGGTTGGTCTTGAATCCGCCATTGGCCAGTCCCGTATACAACTGCGCGACATCCAGCGGCGTGAGCTCAAAAGTACCCAGCAGTAATGAGGGGATACGCGGCGGGTCCTCCTCGATGCCAAAGCGCTGCAACGAATGCCGTACGGTGTCCAGGCCGATGTCCATCCCTAGGTTGATGGTGGCAAGATTGAGCGAGCGGGCCAGGCCCTTCACCATCGGGATGGGCCCGTTGATGTCGTGCTCGAAATTCTCCGGCCGCCAATCCGCCCCGCCCGGAATCTTGATGTTTACCGGTACGTCCTGAATGATGCTGGCTGCGTTGTAACGACCGGTCTCCAGCGCCGCCAGGTACACGAACGGCTTCACCAATGAGCCGATTGGGCGGCGCGCGTCGAGCGCGCGATTGAAGCCATCAAAGCCCGCCTCGCGACCGCCGACCACTGCGGTCACATCCCCGCTCTGGGGGGCAGTCACCACCACCGAGCCCTCGAGTGGGTCGCCCTTGGCTTTGTGCAGCTTGTCCAGGCGGGTGAGCTCACGATCCAGGATCTTCTCCGCCAGCTCCTGGCTGCGTGGATCCAGATTGGTGAATACCGCCAGTCCCGCTTCGGTAAGATCCTGTTCGCGGTAGTCGCGGCGCAGCGTGCGACGTACCAGGTCCAGGTACGCCGGATAGTAACCGCCCGAGCCGCGTCCCATGACGCCCAGCGGCCGCGCTTGCGCCGACTGCGCATCGGCGGCCGCAATGATTTTTTGGTCCGCCATCAGGCCCAGCACGACATTGCGGCGCTTCAAGGCCCGATCCGGATGACGGCGAGGATCGTAATAGGATGGACCGCGTGCCACCGCCACCAGGGTCGCGACCTGGGCCAGGTCCAGTTCGACCAGCGGCTTGCCAAAATAGAACTGACTGGCGAGCCCGAAGCCACGGATGGCGCGGTCACCATCCTGACCGAGCTGAATCTCATTGATATACGCGGTCATGATGTCGGTCTTGCTGAAGTGCAGTTCCAGCAGGACCGCCATGATGGCTTCGCGGATCTTGCGGCCCGCCGTCCGACGCGAATCCAGGAAGTAGTTCTTGACCAGCTGCTGGGTGAGCGTGCTGCCTCCCTGCTCGAATTGTCCGGTGCGCGCGTCCACCCAGATCGCACGCAGGACGCCCATGGGATCGATACCGACGTGGCTGTCGAAATTGCGGTCTTCCACGGCTTTCAGCGCCGCCGGCAGCATCGGCGGTACCTGCTCGGGGGTGACGACAATGCGATCCTCACCATGAATTGGAAAGATGCTGCCGATGAGCAGCGGCTCAAAGCGCGCGATGGCCACTTCCTTGCCGGTAAGGTCGGTCAGCCCGACTATTCCGGCGCCGTTCGAGGCGACGTTCAGCACGGTCGCGGCGCGCGTTTCATCGGCGAATCGTGCCGCGCGCAGATTGATCTGGAACCGGTCGCCCTGCCGCAGGTAGCTGCCCGGTTTATCGGCATGATCCACCCGCCGGTACTGCAGGCGCAGCAACTCGTGTTCGAGGTCCGGGGCGGACAGATCCTCACCAGCGTACAACTCCAGCGGCGCGGCGTACACCTGCGCCGGCAGCGTCCAGCGCCGCCCCTCGAATTCAGAGGTGACGATGCGGTCCAGGTGCAGCACATACACCGCGAGTGCAACGCCACACAGCAGCACGATGGCCAGCAAGTAGCGCCAGATCTTCAGATACAAACCTCCTCGGCCGGTTCGCGCAGGGTGTAGCGCGAGCTCATGGCGTGGCCATAGGCACCGACATTCGCGATCAGCATTACATCACCGGCGAGGCTCGGTGGCAGCATGCGATCATGCCCGAGGATATCGCCGCTCTCGCAGATCGGACCGACGATCGTGGCCTGCATGGTGGCCGGATCATCGATGCGGGTCAGATTCACGATTTCATGGTATGCGCCATACAACGCCGGTCTGATCAAAGAGTTCATCCCGGTGGCCACGCCGACATAGGTCGTGTCGCCCTTCGACTTAAGCTGCGTCACCCGGGCCAGCAGTACCCCCGCCTGGGCCACCAGGTAGCGGCCCGGCTCCAACCAGAAGGACAGGTGCGGATGCGCCTGCTTGATGCGGCCCAGCGCGGCATCGAGCTTCCCCAGATCGAATTCGGCCTGACCGGCGCGCTCCGGAACACCCAACCCTCCGCCCACATCCACGACCTTCACATCCGGGAAGCGGCGCGCCAGCTCGGTGAGCAACTCGGCGGTCTGCTCCCAGTTGGTGACCTCGAGAATGCCACTGCCGCTGTGCGAGTGCAGGCCCACGACCCGCGCTCCTGCAGCCCGGACGGATTCGGCCAGCGCATCGAGCTCGCCGACCGGAACGCCGAACTTGGAGTGTTCCCCGCCGGTGCGCACGTGGCGATGATGCCCGCGGCCCACGCCGCCGTCGATGCGCACGAAGAGGTCCTTGCCGGCAAATACCTTCGGCCAGGTCTCGATCGCGAACACACTGTCGAGCGTCACCTGCACCCCCTGCTCGAAGGCCCACAGGTACTCATCGCGACCGATGAAGTTCGGGGTGTAGAGAATGCGGCTGCGATCGATGTGCGGTAGCGTCGCCAGCAGGTGTTCGATTTCGCCACGCGATACGCAGTCGAAGTCCAGCCCCTGCGCATGGAACAGCTGCAGCACTTCGGGATGCGGATTGGCCTTCATGGCATACAGCACCCGTGAAGCGAACTTCAGGTTCTTCACGGCGCGCGCGGCCTGGAGCAAGGTGGCCCGGTCATAGACATAAGCGCAGTCACGCCCGTCCATCAACCGCTGCAGGTCCACCCGCCGTGCCCTCCACCACGGATCGTGACCGAGCGGGCCTGGCTCGCGATTCTGGGGCGTGAACAATTGATCCCAGGTCGGTCCGAGTGCCCGGTCGGCACGCGAGCGCGGAATCAGCAGGTCGTGCAGCTGATCGACCAGCCGATCGCCCTGGCTTTCGTCCACGACGAACGTGAAGTTCAGATCATTGGCGGCCTGGCTCACCATGTAGACCTGCTGCTCGGCGAACAACTCGAAGGCCTCACCGAGCTGGTGCAGGATGCCGCGGATGTTACGGCCCACCAGACTAACCGACGCGCATGGTCCGATCGCGCGGGCACGGCACAGGCCTGACAGCGCGGTGATCAGCGCATCGAGCTGCGCGCTGTCCAGAGAGTTGGCCGCCGGATCCAAGGATACCGTGACATTGGTTTCCGAAGTGGAAACGAGGTCCACGGACATGCCATGGTCCTTGAAGATCTGGAAGGCGTCGGCGAGAAAGCCGACCTGGTGCCACATGCCCGGGCTGTCGAGTGCGATCAGGGTGATGCCCTTTTTGATGCAGACCGCCTTGACCTGCGCACCACTGTCCGCGGCATCGGCGCTGAGCACCGTGCCGGGAAGATCCGGCACTTGGGTTGCCAGAACATGCAGGGGGATCTGGTACTGGCGCGCCGGCAGAATGCACCGCGGGTGCAGGACCTTCGCGCCACTGCTGGCAATTTCCTGGGCCTCATCGTAATGCAGCGAGCGCAGCTGGCGCGCACTGGGCGTCGAGCGCGGATTGGCGCTGAACAGGCCCGGCACGTCAGTCCAGATTTCCAATCGCTGCGCACTGAGCTTCGCCGCCAGATAAGCGGCCGAAGTGTCCGACCCGCCGCGGCCCAGCAACACGGTATTGCCCTGCGCATCGCTGGCGATGAAGCCCTGCGTGACCACCACCTGGCCCAGAGAATTCAAGTGCTCACGGAAGGCCTCATCGGGCGTGAAGATACAGGTGGCATTGAGCACCGAGGCCTTGGCGGAACCCCCGCGGCGCTCATCGGCCTTCAGGAAGGTGCGCGCATCCAGCCAATGCGCATCCAGTCCCTGCGACTTCAGGAAGCGGGCGCCGAGATCGGTGGCCATCAACTCGCCCGCGGCCATGACGCGCGCCCGGGTCTTATCGCTCAACTCCCCGACCAGGGCCACTCCGGCGCTGATCTGTGCAAGTTCCTGGAACTGGCGTTCCAGTGTCATGCTGACGGAAATCTGCAGTTCCGTGGCCAAACGCCGATGCCGCTCCTGGATGGCGGCAAAAAACTCTTCCTGCGAGCCACGCAGGGCCGACTCGATCAGCTTCTCGAGTTTGTCGGTGGTGCCGGTGACCGCGGAGTGAACGATCAGTACCCGGGCACCCTGATCGAGGCGCGAGCGCACGATCTGCGCAATGTTGCGCCAGTTGGCCAGTGAGGAAACACTGGTACCACCGAACTTCAGAACGACCCATTGCGGAAAATTGCGCGCCACGGTGCGGTGCCCTCGCTATGGGCGGTACTTGTCTGGGGATGCGTCTACGGCGATTGGCAAGGGTTCCGGGGCCGCTCCCGGCTGCACGCACTACCCCTCATCATCAAAGATGTCGCGCAGGTCCTTCTCGAGCTTGCGATCTGCGAGCACCTCTTCGAGCTTGCTCCACGCGGCTTTACCGCGCTTGCCCTGAGTGCGTACGCGTTTGTCCACGCGGTCCAGAATGCGGTCGTAATCAGTACCGTCTTCGGGTGCGTTATTGAGGAATTCGTCGTCTAGATCGAAGTTTTCGTTATCTCGCTCTGACATCGCTGAAGGTTAGATTTTACACGTAAAAACAATGAGTTACACCCAAAAGGTTAACCCTGCGGGTGCGCGAACTATAACGGATCCGCGCAGCCTTTCAACTGTTTGTACGGCAAACCTGTGCCGGCGGCGTGCCAAGCCGATCCTTTTGCGCTCCGGTACACGCTGCCCCAAGGCCAACCGGCGGCGGCCCGCGGGCAGCCATGATCTGACGAGTTAGACGCTTTTACAGGCCGGATCGCCCCTGTTTAGGTCGCTTTTCGCCCTATTGCGTGACCCAGTGATTGCCTTCGGTAGCCGGCGCAGCAATCTGCGTCGCCGTTGTCGATGGCCCCGTGGGCGCAGCGGGCGCAGCGGGCGGCGCCGTTGCGGGCGCCGGCGGCGGCACTGCTGGCGCATCACCCTCGCCCGGGACCGTGGGTGATGGCGCCCCGATGGCCGCAGGTGCGGGATCCGCATCCGCCTGCAGGCCCACCAGGACGGGAATGCCATTCGCCGTCTTCAGCGTGTCGACGGCAATGTCCCAATTCACCGCCGTGGTCGAGTTTCCCAGCACTTCATTGAGCTTCGCCTCGAAGTTACTCAGCACCGGGTCGATGCTCTGCCCCTGGGCATCGACCGGCGGATGCGCCTCCAGCAACAGATCACCATCCACGAAAGCCACCTTTAGTGGCACGTTGATCAGATAGACCTTGGTTCCCACGGGCACCGTCGGGAAGAGCGTCGCGACATCTTCCGGGTACATGCGGATGCACCCATGGGTGACGGCCATGCCGACGGCCAGCGGATTGTTGGTACCGTGAATCAGATAGTCGCCGGGATGAATCGCCAGACGCATCGCAAACAGGCCCAGCGGGTTATCCGGTCCTGATTTTATGACTCCATTGGGCAGTGGATCGCCATTGGCCAGATGTTCCGCGCGCACCGAAGCCGGCGGATTCCAGGTCGGATTCACCTCCTTGGAAACGACATGGGTCAGCCCCATTGGAGTCTGCCAATCCATCTTGCCGATGCTCACCGGATAGGTGACGACGGTTGGCGTGTGGCCCTTGCGCGGTTTCGGAAAGTAATAGATACGATGTTCGGGAATGTTGACGACGATGCCATCGCGCGGGCCGGGCGGCAGAATGTGCCGACCGGGAATCACGATGTCGGTCCCCTCTCCGGGCAGCCACGGATCCACCTTCGGGTTGGCACGTGCGATTTCCTCATAGCCCAGACCGTAGCGGCGCGCGATCTCCACCAGCGTGTCCGAATAATGGGTCTGGATGTGGATGTCTTCGCCGACCACTTGGGTATTCGGATCAATGAGATCGTAGACCGCGGCCCGTGCAGGGCGGACGCCGGATGCGGTCAAAGCCAGGACGAGAATCGGAATCAACTTTTGCATTGCATTCACGGCAGTAATCCTTTCCTCGCACATTCTACCCTCTTTCGACCTAACGCCGATGACACAGCCGCTGCCCCGCAAGTTTTTTGCCCGAAATGCCGTTGAGGTGGCCGCGGGGCTGCTCGGCATGCACCTGGTGATCCGGCGACCCGGCGCACTTGCGATCGGCCGCATCGTGGAGACCGAGGCCTACCAGGGCCCCGATGATCTGGCCGCCCACAGCGTGGGTGGCCGTCGCACCGCACGCACCGAGGTGATGTATGGGCCGGCCGGATACGCCTACGTCTACCTGATCTATGGCATGTGGAACTGCTTGAACGTGGTCGCGGCGAAACCCGGCATACCGCACGCCGTATTGCTGCGCGCGGTCGAACCGGTGTCCGCTATCACGGCACCCAGCTGGGGCCCGGGCCTGTTGTGTCGCGCGTTCGACATTGATCGCTCGCACAATGGCCTGGACCTGCGCGGCAAGGAACTGTGGATCGAGGCGCCAAGAACCATCCGCTCGCTGCGCGTGAGCACCGGCCCGCGCATCGGCGTGGATTATGCGGGCAGCTGGGCGCAGCGTCCCTGGCGCTTCTTCGATGCGGACTCAGCGTTTGTTTCGACCGTGTCGGCGGCCGCAAGACGCCGCGCCTTGGCGAGTCTTGAACCGGATCAGATCCAGGTCTGAGTGTCGCCACGGCCGGCGCCGCCCCAGCCGAGAATCTGCCGCTCCTGCAACAGCGCGACGACGCGTGCGGCGCATTGCGCAAGACTCTCCTGCAGCGTATCGAGGCGCAGGTCCGGGTTCTGCGGCACCTCGTAGGGTGAATCAATTCCGGTGAAGTTCTTGATCAGACCGGCCTTGGCGCGCGCATACAGACCCTTCGGGTCGCGGCGTATGCACTCCTCCAGGGGCGTATCGACAAAGACTTCAATGAATTCACCCTCCGCTACCAGCTCGCGCACCATGGTGCGCTCGGCGCGAAACGGCGAGATGAAGGAGCACAGCACGATCATGCCCGCATCCGTGAACAGCCTGGCCACCTCGCCCACGCGGCGGACATTCTCGACACGGTCGGCATCGGTGAAACCCAGATCGCGGTTCAGACCGTGGCGCACGTTATCCCCGTCCAGCAGGTAGGTGTGCGCGCCGCCGCCATGCAGTTCCTTCTCGACCAGGTTCGCGATCGTGGATTTGCCCGACCCGGAAAGACCCGTGAACCACAGGATCACGGGCTTGTGACCATTGCGATGCACGCGCGCGACCTTGTCGACCGACAGGCTCTGCCGATGCACATTGGTCGCGCGGCGCAGGCCAAAGGAAATCATGCCCGCGCCCGCCGTCGCATTCGTGAAGCGGTCGATCAGGATGAACGCGCCGGTTTCGCGATTCTCCAGATACGGATCAAGCGCAACCGGTGAGGCGGTCGCCAGGTTGCACATGCCGATTTCATTGAGGCCCAGGGTCTTGGCCGCAATGTGCTCCAGTGTGTTCACATCCACCTTGTGCTTGAGGGTCGTGACCCGCGCGGGCACGAAGCGGGTGCCGATGCGCATCAGGTACGACCGCCCGGGCAGCATCGGGTCCTCGGCCATCCACAGCAGGTGCGCTGCGAACTGATCGACGACCTCGGGCCGCGCCTCGGGACGGGCCAGAACATCCCCGCGGGCGATGTCGACCTCATCGGCGAGGACCAGCGTCACCGCATCCCCGGCCTGCGCCTCCGGCAGATCCCCGTCCGCCGTGACGATGCGTGCGATCCGCGACTCCCGGCCGGAGCCGGCCACGACGACGGGCTCGCCATTGCGGATGTTGCCGGAGGCCACCGTGCCCGAGAAACCCCTGAAATCGAGATTCGGCCGGTTGACCCATTGCACCGGAAACCGGAACGGCTTATCGAGGAGTCCGGACTCCACATCCAGTGCCTCCAGGTATTCCAGCAGTGTCGGGCCCGCGAACCACTTCAGTTTTTCCGATCGTCCGCTGACGTTGTCGCCGAAGCGGGCCGAGATTGGAATGGCCGTGATTGAGCTGAAATCCAGCGTCCTGGCGAAGCCCAGATAATCGCCCACGATGTGGTGGAAGGCGGCCGCGGAGTACTCCACCAGGTCGATCTTGTTGATGGCGACGGCGACGTGGCGTATCCCCAGCAATGAACAGATGTAGCTGTGGCGCCGGGTCTGGGTGAGCACGCCCTTGCGGGCATCGATCAGGATCACCGCGGCCTCGCTGTTGGAGGCACCGGTGGCCATGTTGCGGGTGTACTGCTCGTGCCCGGGCGTGTCCGCGACAATGAAGGAGCGCCGCGGCGTGCTGAAGAAGCGGTAGGCCACATCGATGGTGATGCCCTGCTCGCGCTCGGCCTCCAGCCCATCGACCAGCAGTGCCAGGTCGATATCTTCACCCGTGGTGCCGTGTTTGCGGCTGTCGCGGGCCAGGGTCGCGAGCTGGTCCTCGAGTATCAGCTTCGAGTCGTACAGCAGCCGGCCGATGAGCGTCGACTTGCCGTCATCCACCGAACCGCAGGTCAGGAACCGCAGCAGGCTCTTTTCGCCCTCCATCAGAAGTATCCTTCGCGCTTCTTGCGTTCCATGGAGGCCGCCTCGTCGCTGTCGATGAGGCGGCCGGAACGCTCGGAGGTGCGGGCGGCCACCATTTCATCGATGATGGCATCGAGCGTCGTCGCCGAACTGTCGATGGCCGCGGACAGCGGATAATCACCGAGGGAGCGGAAACGCACGCTGCGCAGCTCCTCCTTCTCTCCCGGCAACAGCGGCATGCGCTCATCGTCGCGCATGATGAGCAGACCGTCGCGTCGTACCACCGGGCGCGGCGCCGCGAAGTACAGCGGCACCACCGGTATGTCTTCGGCGCGCGTGTACTGCCAGATATCAAGCTCGGTCCAATTGGACAGCGGGAACACGCGGATGGTCTCGCCCTTGGACAGACGGGTGTTGTACAGCTGCCACAATTCCGGGCGTTGATTGCGCGGCTCCCAGGTGTGCCCTGCCGAACGCACCGAAAAAATCCGTTCCTTGGCGCGACTTTTCTCCTCGTCGCGGCGCGCGCCACCGAAGGCAGCATCGAACCCGTACTGATCCAGCGCCTGCTTCAATGCCTCGGTCTTCATGACCTGCGTGTGCACCTGGGATCCGGATCGAATCGGATTGATGCCCCGCGCAACGCCATCCTGGTTGGTATAGGCCAGCAGCTTGAAACCGTAGCGCGCCACGATCATGTCGCGATGGCGGATCATGTCGCGGAATTTCCAGCCGGTATCAACGTGCAGCAGCGGAAACGGTGGCTTGGAGGGGTAGAACGCCTTGAGCGCCAGGTGCAGCATCACCCCCGAGTCCTTGCCGATCGAATAGAGCATCACGGGGTTGGCGAATTCAGCGGCCACCTCGCGCATGATGCCAATGGATTCGGCCTCCAGGCGCTTCAGATACGCGTTCATGCGGCAAGCACATGCGGCACGAAGGCACCGCTGGCCACGAACCAGGGATTGCGAAACTGCGGCTTGCCGTAGCGCAGGGGTCGGCCCTCCGGCCCCAGCACCTGACCGCCAGCGGCGAGCACCACGGCCTGTCCGGCCGCGGTATCCCATTCCATGGTCGGACCCAAGCGCGGATACAGGTCAGCCTCGCCGGCGGCCACCAGACAGAATTTCAGCGACGAACCCACGGCGACCAGCTCGGCGATCGGGTAGCGCGCCAGGTACGCATCGGTCTCGGGCGTGCGGTGCGAGCGGGAGGCCACAGCGGTGATACCCGCAGCCGGGAGCTCGCGCACCTTGATGGAAGTGAAATCGGCTGCGGCCGCACCATCCGGATCGAGCCAGGCGCGCCGGGCCTGTGCGGTGGCAACATTGGCGGCAAACAGCTGACCGGTTGCCGGCGCATAGACGACCCCCAACACGGGCGCCGCGTCGCGGATCAAGGCAATATTGACGGTGAAGTCGCCGCGTCTTTGCACGAACTCCTTGGTGCCATCCAAAGGATCCACCAGAAAGAACTCGGTCGCGACAGCCGGAATATGGCCGGCGGAAACCTGCTCCTCGGCCACCACGGCGCGGCCCGGGGCGACGCGAGCCAAAACCCCGAGGATGATCTCCTCGGCCACATGGTCCGCGGCCGTGACCGGGGAGTCATCGATCTTGGTATGAACCTCGAAGTTGCCATGATAAATCCGGTTCGCGGCCCGGCCCGCCTGCAGGGCAGCATCGATCATGGCGCTGAGTAATAGATTGTCTGACATTCAAATGCGCGTTTGCGTCAATACAAGCGGGGGCCGGCAGTGTACACATGCCATTGCATGCCGAGGTGCGGCGGCACTACAGTCGTAAGACTTGTTCGGTATGAGCATATAAGTTATGCGATTATTCAATTGCTTATAATAGACTCCTATGTAATGACATTACATGTGGCGGACTGTTGGCCAAGGAACATCGGGCGAGCGTGGCAGTCATAAAGGTGAGTCCCTTGGTCAACGCCGGCACGCATTGTCGCGTTTTGGGTTTCACAGTTCGGAACTTCACTGGAATTGAATCATGATGTTTATAGATCCCACCTTCCGTCGGGTCCGGTTCTTGGCAGCCGTCGCGACGAGCGCCCTGCTGTCCGCCTGCGTGGTCGGGCCGCCGCCTGGCTATCCGCCACCGCCGCCCCCGCCGCCCCCGAATGTCACGGTATACGCCTATCCGCAGCAGGGGCAGTCGCCCCAGCAGATGGATCGTGATCGCTACGAGTGTTCCACGTGGGCGACGCAGCAGACCGGTTTCAATCCCAGCGCACCGAATGTGCCGCCCCATGAACGCGTCCAGGTGGTCACGGGAGCACCGCCGGGAAGCGGGGTTGCCGTAGGCGCGGTGACCGGCGGGATTCTGGGCGCGGCCGTGTCCAATCCGCGCAACGCCGGCGCGGGCCTGATACTGGGAGCGCTGTTGGGCGGCGCAATCGGCGCCGGAGCTGAGGCTTCCGCCGATGCCCAGGCTCAGGGCGCGGCCAATGCCAGTGCGGATGCCCATATGCAGGCCCAGGCCGCGCAGATCGAGCGCAAGGCCTCCGACTACCGCCGCGCGCTCGGCGCCTGCCTCGAAGGCCGCGGCTACAGCATCAAATAACAGGAATTCAAGATGACCCGCACCACCTCCATGATTCGTGCCACCGTGCTCACCACGCTCGGTCTCGTCGCGGTCCTAGCAAGCGGCATCACCAGTGCCGATCCTCGCGAAGATAATTCCCGGCACGGCCCGGCGGCCGTGCATGGTCCGGCGCCGGAGCACCAGCACTACGACGCCCGCTTCAGTCACAATCACGCCTACCTCGATCGCGGCTATATGGTGCATGACCTGCCGCGCGACCGGCTGGTCATCAATCATGGTCATGACCGGTTCTTCTACTCAGGTGGGGTGTGGTATGCGCCGCGCGGAGGCGCCTTCGTCGTCGTGGGACCGCCAATTGGCGTGTTCATACCGGTGCTGCCGCCCTTTTATTCCACTGTCTGGTTTGGCGGCGTGCCGTACTACTACGCCAATGACACGTATTACATGTGGGATGGCCAGAATAGTGGCTATGAGGTCGTGGACCCGCCCTCCGGTGCGGTGAATGCCGCGCCCGATGCGGACGCCCCGCCGCCGCCGACCACCACGCAGCTGTTCATCTACCCGCGCAATGGCCAAAGTGCCGATCTGCAGTCCAAGGACAAATACGAGTGTCACGCGTGGGCGACGAACCAGACGGGTTTTGATCCCACGGTTGCCGGCGGCAAGGTGTCGCCCGACCAGTTCGGCGCGAAGAGCACGGATTATTACCGGGCGATGGGCGCCTGTCTGCAGGGTCGCGGTTACAGCGTGGAGTAGCTGCGCCGGGTGGCTCTCGCCTCAGCCGAACTGGCGCGAGACATCATTGAACAGCGCCACCCCGAGCAGGAGCACCAGCAGCGCGATGCCGATCTGCTGGCCGAAAATCTGCGCGCGCTCGCTCAGGGGCTTGCCCTTGATCCATTCTGCCGCCTGAAAGACGATCTGGCCGCCATCGAGCAACGGGATGGGCAGCAGATTGAACAGCGCGAGCGCCAGCGAGATCAGTACCAGAAATTCCAGGAACGAGGCCGGCCCGGCCTGCGCCGACTCACCGGCATATTGGGCGATGCTCAAGGGGCCACTGAGGTTCTTCACGGACACCTCGCCCAGCACCATCCGTCCGAGCAGCTTGCTCTGGGTGGCCGTGAGGTTCCAGGCTTCATCGCAGGCACTGACCAAGGCGGCGCCTACTGACAGATTCTTGTGAACCAGCATGCTCGGTGGCAGCTTCACACTGGTGGGTCCGGCGATCCCGATGCGTCCGGCCATGTGACCCTGGCCATCGGTCATCGCCACTACCGGGACCTGCACGGTATGGGTGGCACCGGCGCGCTGATACTGCACGGTTATGGTCTTGCCGGCCGAAGCGGAGATCAGGCGGGCGAGATCCGCGAAATCACCGATCGGAGCCTCGCCGATGAGGACGATGCGATCACCCGGACGCAGGCCGGCGCGCTCAGCCGTGCCGCCATGCACGACCTCCACGAGTACCGGTGGCACCGGCGGCTCCTGGAAGCGGAAGCCCAGGCCGGAGAGCAGCATCGCAGGCTCGGTGAGATGGTGGCGCACGGCGGGATCGGGAACGGACAGCACGATGTTGTGCGTCTGGCCCGCGGCCGAGCGTACCGTCATGCGCGCCTCGCCCTGGCCCAGAATGGTATCCAGCAGGTCAAACATGACGTCGCGCGAATCCGGCACCGGCT
>Ga0182030_10000124_pt1 | contig 122238 bp, 120 predicted proteins | sample 812S3MmetaG_FD_121299 | JGI IMG/M metagenome (GOLD analysis project Ga0182030, IMG submission 121299) | Permafrost microbial communities from Stordalen Mire, Sweden - 812S3M metaG (Illumina Assembly) | ecosystem: Environmental > Terrestrial > Soil > Wetlands > Permafrost | place: Sweden... | reverse complement strand
TACTCACTCTCGACGCTCCTCGCCAGCTACAAGAGGGCGCTGACCAAAATGGCGGTCTACGCCGGTGAGAATGGTGCCCGGGTGTACCTGTCCGCGTCGCCGCCGCGGAATCCGGCAACTCCACCTGGCATCTATAGGGGTTCAGGGGGGATACTCCAGTACGGCTTCAACGGCGTCCCGTCGCTCAACCGTCTCTACCAGGGGATGGTTCGATCCGAACTCGGACAAAGGCTTCATTGGACCTACGATCCGTATCCGGCCGAGTATGTCTCGACATCGTCTTTGACCTGGAGGCTGAACGAACGCTGCATGCCCTGGGACGCTGGCGGCTGCACGGGAGGGGTTGTCCAGGTCCGCGCCGGAGGGCTCGACGCGATCCACCTCGATACGAAGGGTGCCGGTGCCATCCTTTACGCAATGGGCCTCGCACAACTGCCGCTGCAGCAGATGAGGGGCTGGGGATTGTCTTCAACTCTCGCAGTCCGGATGGGTGTGCGATAGCGCGAGCCCCGGGGGGCGGAGGTTACTAAATGGCTCGCCTTCGCTCGATCTCTTTGAGAATTAGTTCTGGGATCGGCCGGCACCCGCAGACGCGGGCGTGCTCAAGGTGCCACCGCACTCGATCATCGAGACTGGCTCCCTTGCCCAGGCGGTGCTCATCATGCCATTGCCTATTGAAAGGTGTGACCATTTCGGCAGACCTCCCTTCTGCGGGGAACTTGGAATGCGCCGAACACTCGAGCTTCCGTTCCTCGGCGGGCTGTCCATAGGGCTCTTATCCCACTCGCCGAAGCGTGTTGTGGTCGGTATGAGGAAACGGCTCGACGAACTCATTCATGCGCAGAATCGTGGTCTCCTGGTAAGACCAACTTGCGTCATTGACAGAAATGGTCACCTCGTAGCGCAACGAGCTGGCATTCTTGGCCAAGTACTTGTTCTCGCCAATCGAATACAACGGTTCGTCCTTCGCCGCGCGCAGGGTGAATTCGGTCGCATCGTCTGTGGTGAAGCCTCCAGCCAGTACCGCGATACCACGAGGGACCACGAAGGCGCGAAGGACCTCCCCGCTGGCGCCGTCCCACAACCAGTAGCCGACTTCGGTGTGGAAGGGATTGTCTTCATCGCCGCGCCACATGGCGGTCTTGTAGTCGAGCCCGTAGAGGTGCTGGTCGCCGTTGTCGACGGGGCCAAACGGTTTGAACGTGCATCTCTCCCGGTAAGGGGTCTCAAGCACCTTGCCAAGGGAATGGGAGTATGCGGTATCCAGGCCGCCGCGATCGCTCTCCCAATCACCGGCCAGCCCCGCCAAGGGTCCCCATTCGTTCGTCACGGTGTGCTCCTTAATCGACAGAAGGTTGCGCTACTCAACGTAGGTGAGCGGTTCCCGACTGCACAGGGCCATTGGTCCTCAACGATCGTCGATGGCGGCCCCACTGGCCTAGAGCAACCGGTCGCGCATGAACTCGAGCCAGGAGATGTGTCGTTCGGTGTCGTGTGCCACAAGAGCGAGAAGGACGTTCCAGAGTTCGGACTCCTTGCTTGGTTCGAGTGAGCTGCGCAGCGCCGCAAGTTCCAGGCGTTCGTCGTCCTCCCGAACGATGAATGTCTCAAGCATGGTGACGGTGCGCTGGCGCACGGTGCTGTCGCTGACGTGGTCGCCTTGGAGAATGGGCATACCGCGGGCCTTCAAGTCGTTGGTCGCGAATAGCGTCTCGGCCAGATCGCCGAAGATCATCTGATGGCGTTGCTCATCGGCCAGGATCAGGCGCGCCAGATACCGCATGGATGGTGCGGGAAGCTCTTCGCACAATACCTGGTAGTCGCCGAGAAGCTCATCTTCTTTGGCGGCGTGGGCGCGAAGATATTTCGACAGCTGTTGCGCGGCGTTCGCCCTGTGCTCGACGGGGGTCATCAGATCAAGAACTCTGCGATGTGTGATCGTGGCGGTGGAGTTCCGCGGTGACGGTTTCCACCCACTGGCGGGACGTCCAGAACGGGACGTCGGTTCTCGAGGCCAATTCGAGCTCGAGTGGGATCAGCAGGGACTGTTGGAGATCACTCAGGGAGAGCCTGTCGGTCATTTCGAGGATCAGATCGGCTAGTTGTGCCCTCGCGATCCACCAGCACCTGGTCAGCAGGCGATGTCGGCTGGGCCGAGACACGGCCTCCGCGATGATCTCTCTGCTTCCATGGGCCAAGAGGTTGGTCCACGCCCAGATGGGAACGGCCTGGCCATCTGCCTCCCAACGATTGGTCAGCGTTCCGGTCAGGAACGCCGCGCACTCGTCCGCCAGTCCGTCCTCTTTGCGGTTGCGCGCCCGCCTACTCATTACCTACTTCTCCCGGGCGCGCTCAAGGGCGATCTGAGCATCTTCGAAGGTCAGCACGAGGTCACGCAAGTGCCTCTCGAGGCTCGTCTCGAGGGTGGGCAGGCCTCTGAGCCGCCGACCCCAGGAGTTCGAGGATGTCCTCGGCCACGACCATCCCTATCACCTCGCCGTTGGACTTCACCGGAACATGGCGGATCTGCCTCTTCGCCATGAGTCCGACGGCCTCCACGACTGTCGTATCAGGGTCGACCGCCGCCAGATCGCTTGATGCCACGTCGGCAGCCCAGACCGTGTCGGGGTCTGCTTGGTCGGCCAGCGCTCTCACAATGTCCCGCTCAGTCACGACGCTCGTCGGCCCGTCAGGGCCGAGAACTATGACCGCTCCGGTCTTCTGTCCCGCCATAGTCTGTGCCGCGACGCGTAAGGTGTCCTCGGGGTCGGCGAACGGCGGTGCGCCTCGCATCAGATGCCTTACGGGGCAGAGGAGATCACAGACATGCTTCCCTTTGTTGTCACTTGTCACCGTGGCCACCTTTCTTTTGTCCTCTCCACTCGCTGCATGGATCGAGTACTACGTCGGACCCTCACTGATCACACGACCCACAAATACTCAATGTCCTTACCGACCTTCCGCCTCTGCGAGAAGACCCCTTGCTCGCCGAAGGGAGGGATCGAATACGACCTCACGTGGGACGGGCGGCAACAAGTACGAAGGAGTCGGACGGGACGCTCGGTAGCCGGGAAGGTACCTGTCACGGAGCCGCATTGTCGAGACCTCCAAGTGTGTCGTCCCGTAGTGTGGGTTTTCGGATTCCTACGTCGCAGTCTTGCGGATGGTTTGAGGTTGCAGCAGGGCCGAAGGTCCCACGGCTGGTGTGCTTTGGGGAACGGAAAACTACGAGTCGGTCAGGGACCATCGGTCCTGGTGGACGAGGGTCATCTCACTATCATCAAGGCATGATCGCAGTCATCGTTGCGGGTCTCATCGCCCTCGCCCTGGTTGTCGGTACCCTCGTGCAAAGACGCAGGGGGTACTCCGGCCTGGGGGGCAACACCATCGTCCGGTGCAGCGAAGGCCACCTTTTCACGACGATCTGGGTTCCGGGTGCTTCGTTCAAGTCGATCCGCCTCGGCGTGTCGAGGTACCAGCACTGCCCCGTCGGGCATCACTGGGCTCTGGTCAGTCCGGTCAGGGACTCTGAGTTGACCGACGAGGACAGGCGGTTCGCGGCCGAGTACCACGACGTGAACATTCCCTGAGCTGGTGACCTTCGGCCCTACCGCTCCCTCCTGCGTGAATGGACGCTGGCGAGATGAACATCGTTATCGCGGTCTTGGTCATTGTCGTTGCTCTCGCCTTGATTGGGTTGGCTCTGGCGTTGAGGATAGTGAAGCAGTATGAGAAGGGCGTCTGGTTCCGTTTAGGCAAGGTCATCGGCACGCGCGAGCCCGGATTGCGAGTCATTGTCCCTTTCATCGATACCCTGCGGCGCGTGTCATTACGTATCGTTACCATGCCCATCCAATCCCAGGGCATCATCACCCGTGACAACGTCAGCGTGGACGTTTCTGCAGTCGCGTATTTCCGTGTCGTCGACGCCGTGAAATCAGTCGTCGCCATCGAACGTGTCGACGTCGCCATTGACCAGATCGCCCAGACCACATTGCGAAAAGTGGTCGGTCAGCACACCCTTGATGAGACGCTGTCGGAAACGGACAGCATCAATCTCGACATTCGAGAAATTCTCGACCAAATCACCACCGAATGGGGCGTCGAAGTGACCCTCGTGGAACTCAAGGACATCCAGCTGCCGGATAGCATGAAGAGGGCGATGGCCCGCCAGGCGGAGGCGGAGCGCGAGAAGCGGGCCAAGATCATCAATGCCGAAGGTGAATCCCTGGCCGCTGCCGCATTGGGTGAAGCTTCGGACATCATGATGGAGCACCCGTTGGCGCTGCAGTTGCGCAACCTGCAGAGTCTGGTTGAGATCGCCGTCGATAAGAACAGCACCGTCGTGTTTCCCGCCCCACTCATGAGCACCATCAGTGAGTTGGGAAACTTCCTTGCTCGCGAGGCGGCCGCCGCCGCCGAGTCGACCCCCATGAAGTCCGGGGTCATACCGATGCGGGTGACCGAAGAGCGCAGAGCGGCAGAAGCTCCTTAAGCAGCGCCGGGTCACGAGTCCCGAACTAGGGGGCCGCTGGGGAGGTTGACGCCCAGGCGAGATGGACCATATGCACCCAACGGGAAGCCTTTGGGATTGAGCCCATCCGCCGCACCGGCTACACCGAACCAGCGGCCTACCTCATCACCCTTCCTTCGAGGGACCAACGGCCCTAGTGCTCCCCAGCTAAGTCCGTGAAGCTACCGAAAAACGGAGCAGCCATGAACCCGGATCAGACGAGACGTGTTCTATTGGGGCTGGCGGAGGCCCTGCCCCTGCAAGGTCACAACATCCTTACAGGCGTTGAGATGCGCACGGGCTGGGGCGACACAATCTTTGTCACGGTGCGCTCGGGCGTCACTCCACAGGAAAACAGGCAGGAGGTCGAGACCAGATACAAGATGGCGGTCGTCGCCGCCCTCGGGGACGCTCGGCACCATATTCAGGTCAAATGGGATCAGTGATCCGCTACGTTGCACCTCTTGATTTGCTCGGCTCCCGCCCCCCGGGGTGCGGCCATGCGGCACACAGGGCCACGGTGTCTATCGCCACGTCGTTACTCGGAGAATGGCACCCGCCACGTCAAGACCGTCCCCCCAGTCGGGGCACTCATTAGGTTCCGGCGGGGCCGTGAAGGATCCTCAATCGAGTGATCCGGCATGAGTTCCGCCTAAAGATAGGCGACAGTCCTCGGACGTCAACCACGTCAAGGTGGGCGAACCCTAAATGTCCAAGGCCTCGCATGGGGCTACCACGCAACCCCCGGTGGACATGTTCGGCAATCAGCGAGTGTCACCGAAAGTTCATCGTTATGCCGAGAGGGCGAACCAAGAAAGGACCTACGGCCCTGTTGAAGTCGGGGTGACGCTCTGAAACTGCAAGTAACCCGGTAGGTCTCGCCCAGAAAGTGAGGAAGTCCAGGTGGAACCTCAAGCGACAATCGAGGAGCAGCTTGTGGGCAATCGCATTGGCACCTCGGAGATGAAGCCTGCCCTTGAAATATGGGTCGACGTCGACTCGGTGCTGGTGAAGATCCGCTTGGCCGGAGTCCTCGACGGCCAGACGGGGAGAAACGTGTACTCCGTGGTCGAGGGACTCCTCAAAGAGGGATACGTGGACTTTGCGATGCAGGTCGACATTGACCCGCTGGGCGCGGCAGGATTCGCGGCCCTGGTTGACGTTCAGCAACTAGTCAAGAGCGCCGGGGGGTCCGTGAGATTGACAGCCAGCCGCCACGCCCTTCTATCCACGACCCTCCTGGCTGCCCCCGACCGCCAGTTCACGATACCTGGTCTGTTTGCGACCGCGCCGACCCCTTGAGCCGTTCGTTGAGTTGCGCCGGCACTGTGCCCGCCTGCTGTAAGACAACTGCGACCCGCCCGAGTTCTGCCGTCGAGACGTTGTGCTCGGCGTCGATCTCGCCGGTGAGAATCAGATGCGAACTTCAGCAGGATTGAGGCGAACCGGCGGAGGAGCCAGGCCAAATCCCAGATCGCTAGGCGCTGTCGTCGGCGACTGGCACTCTGGCGTCAAGGTCCCCTCGGTGACCAAGGCCACCAAGTTGGAGAGCCGACCGCTTCCTTCGCTCAGGAATCGGTCATAACTCCCGACCCGCCGCTGATGGTGATCGGCTGTTCTGCGCTCGAATGCTCTTGCACGCTCGACAGCGGCCTGAAGTTCCTCATCGTTGTGCAGCAATCGCACCGATCGTCCTTGGGGATGCACGATGCTCGGAACGGGGAGGGAATAGCGTTGATGGTGAAACACAGCGTTTCTCCTTGCAGCGGTTGACCCGGGCTTCGCAGGTCAACGACGGCTCGTTGAGTCGCTTCAAGCTTGCTCCATGCAGGTGGCGATTGAGTCGCATTTCGGTTGCCTGGTCTGGCGGTCTCCGCCACACGGCATATCTTCCAGTCGTCGCGGCGTTTTGGTTTCTTTCTTATTGGGTACTGGTTCATCTATCTCATAGTGAGGGAGTGGGAGCACATGGCCGGTGGTGGATTAGTAGCCAGCATTGTGGTCTTCGCTGTTGGGGCAATCTTGCGCTTCGCCGTTACGGTGACCACGTATCAACACGGTTTTGACGTCCACACCGTTGGCACGATTTTGATGATCGTCTCCGCCGTCGGAGCCGTTCTCTCTGTGATCGGCATGCTGAGTGCCGGTATGGGACGACATCGGACGGTAATCGATGATGGCCAGGGCAACGTCGTCAAACGTGACGACACGTTCATTGGGTAAGTCACATTCATCTTTCGTGTGATCGGGATAACCGTCGTCGTCCTCATAGCGCTCTCCATACTCGGCGTAGTGGTGATTCGCTAAACCCTTGAGCTGATCGGGATTGCCTAGAACTATCGCTGGCATGGCTGAGGGTGTGCTGCGTGGCCACCAAATATGGGACGACTACCCCGGAACGCCTGCCCTAAGTTCCCTGTGTTGCAGGCGGAGCGTCGAGCTGGTGTACCGAGTCGGCTCAATGTCGTACTAGCACCACTGCAAGGATGCGGGTATCCACCTTGGCACCGGACTTGGCAATCCGTACTGTTGACCCGTGAAACTCGGTGGCCAGCCTTTGGTACCCGGCTCGTTGACCGGCTCGGCGTCCTTAGCTGGGAGTCAGATCACGTGGTGAACAGCGAACGTCCAATCGTAGAAGTTCGTGCCCTCCATACCGATGAGCTTCCGGCGGCTATCAGATTGCTCGCACGAGGGTTTCGAGACGAACCACTGCAGGTCGCTTCACTGGGCCCGGACCCGGAGCGCCGCCACCAGCGGCTCTTGGTCTTGTTCGGAGCCATGTTCGAAGTCATGAACGGGCAAACCCCGCTTGTCGCGCTCGCAGGAGGAACCGTCGTAGGCGTGACCGGCGTGGCGCCTCCGGGAACCTGTCAACCGACTGTCGCACAACTCCTCAAATATGTGCCGGCCCTCGTTCCGATGGGCCTGCCCTCTCTCGTGCATACGGCACGATTGAATAGATCCTGGGGACAAGTTGATCCGAAGGAACATCACTCTCATCTCGGCCCCTTGGCAGTGGACGCTGCTATGCGGGGACGAGGCATCGGTTCACAGATTCTTGGTCACTACTGTCGTCAGCTAGATGATACGAGTCTCATGGGATATCTCGAGACCGATTCTGAGGACAAGGTTCGGCTGTACGAGCGTTTCGGGTTCGAGGTGGTCCGAGAGCAGCAGGTAATTGGCGTTCGGAATTGGTTCATGGTGCGACAAAGCTGAGCATCACGCCCGGCCAGGGGCCGTCGGCAGGCGCGCTCGAGGTGGAAGGGGTTCGCCGCCCTGCGGGCTCGTCGCACCTTCCACCGCGTCGCAGTCCCGAGACAGGTCTGGAGCGACGACGCCGACGCCTATCGAGTGAATCCGGCGTGAAGGTCGTAGTACGTGAGGTCAGGTGCAAGTCCAGGTGGAAGATTCGCCTTTAGGTTCTCGTCAAAAAACTTCTTCTGGTCCGTCTCGGACTCCCAGATCTCAACGATGCGCATCCCGCCGGCGGGACTCGGACCTCCAGCGTGAGAGATGAAGCCGTTCGCCGAACGCAGCAACGGCATCAGCGGCTCCAACATCGAGGCATAGGTCCCTTCGTCCATGTTCGGTTGTTCAGCAATCATGAGTACAGGCATGGGTGTTGCCTCCTTCGGTCTGTACTTCGAGGAGGCGTCCTTCGCGGCTCCTCACCGAGTACAACTGCGTCGGCACAGAAAAGTCGTCGCGCCACTAGGAATCTCTGGCCGGCACCGCGGCAGCCCCAGATTGGCGCCCAACCGGTGGAGCTGCGGGACCGCCCTGGCTTCCCTGAGCGGGGGGAGCGGCTGAGTCTCGGGAGGGGATCCTGGTGGCAAGTCTCTCCCGGCCAGGTGGCTCCTATTCGTTGATCGGTTCGGGAGTCGGAGAGAGTCCGAAGACCGGGAATAGAGCCGGTTCGAGGAAGGCGTGGATTGCGGTAATGCGACCGTCGGCGATCTCGAGCACGTGGATTTCGAACGGTTCGAGCGCCCCCGAGGCGGTGGGCCGGTACACGGCCAGCGCCGGACACCCATTGGCCGCGACCTCGATTACCCGGTCGCGGCCGCCTTCGACCTCCAGGGCGGCCAAGAAGCGGCGGATGTCGGGGATGCCCTGCAACCACAGCTCGAAGGGCGGCATGTTGAGAGTCGCGTCTTCGTGCAGCAGTGCCACCAGCGAGTCGACGTCGTAGCGCTCGAACGCCTCGATATAGCGGTAGAGAACTTCACGGTCGGCCTCCGTCGGCTCGGTCGGCACGGCATCGAGGTTGGCCGCTGCCAGGGCACTCCGGGCCCGGCGCAGGGTGCTGTTCACTGCGTCCTCGCTGGTCTCGAGCAGCTTCGCTACCTCGTTGGCCCGCCAGCTCAGGACGTCGCGGAGGATCAGAACTGCCCGCTGGCGGGGCACGAGGTGTTGGAGGGCGGCGATGAACGCCAGCCGGATCGACTCTCGGGATACCGTGACGTCGGCCGGGTCACCGCCCGGGGACGAGACCAGGTGGTCGGGGATCGGCTGCACCCAGGTCGCCTCCGGCCGAGGGGTGCCGAGAGCGGGCTCATGGGAGGTCTCCCATCTCCGGCCGGTGCTAGCCGGCGCGATATCCATGGGCAGAGCGCGCCGGCCCCTACCTTTCAGCATGTCCAGGCAGACATTGGTGGCGATCCGATACAGCCACGGGCTCAACCCGGCCCGGTCCTCGAACCGGCGGAGGCCCCGCCATGCCCGCACGAGGGTGTCCTGCACCGCGTCCTCGGCGTCATAGGGGGACCCGAGCATCCGATAGCAATAGGCTGTCAGCTGTCGGCGATAGGGCTCGAGGTCGCTCAGCTCCTGGTCAACGGCGGTGGACACGGCGGTGCTCAGACTACGTGCAACCGATAGGGGCACCGGCCATCCGCTGGGCAGCGAGGGCCGCTCATAGACACGCTGTCCCGTCTCGCAGTTCCAATCTCGACGACCGTCCGTGTGCCCCAGAACGACAACGCCGATCAGCGACCACCTCAATCCTCGCTGCCGGCTCCGAGCGTGGCAGAGGCACATCGGAGGCAGCGGTTATCCCGACTTGACTAAATGGCGATGTCGCGCTCAACGCATTTTCGGGGAGGGGCCGCCTTGGGAGAGGCGGTCTCGCTCGAGGGTGCGCGCGAAAAGGTCCGCACGATCCCTGAGATGTTTTAGCAATTCCGGCGGGGAAAGCACCTCGAACTCGGCCGCCGCATTTCCCAGGGCCAACATTGGCCAATCGAGAGAGTCCGACGTCATCGTGAACCGGCACTGCGTGGAGCCCACCTCTTCAAGGCTGCCCCACGGGCCGACTCGCTCTCGGACGAGGGCCGCGGGCGCGTCGATGAGGACGTCGACCTCGTAGCGCGACGGAACGCTCTCGATACTGGACCGGACGAAGTCGGCGGCGTTCGGAGCAGGCAGTTGGCGCGGGATGGCATGGGTCCCGGTAACCCTTGGTTCGGCGAGGCGGTCCAGGCGGAAGATGCGCCAATCGGAGCGGGTCAGATCCCATGCGACGAGATACCAGCGCCTCCCCAGTAGGACCAGCCGGTGCGGGTCGACTTCGCGGCTGCTCGAATCGCCTCCACTCGCGGTGTAGTCGAACGCCAGGCGTTCGCCGTCCCTGCAGGCTTGGGCCACCGAGACCAGGGCGCCGGCGTCGACGCTGGCGGCGGACTCTTGCCAGGGAAGAGAAACGGTCATCGCGGCCAGCGCTTCGATGCGGCGCCGGAGCGAGGATGGCATGACTTGGATCACCTTGCTCAGCGCCCGCAGCGAGGATTCCTCGATGCCGACAACCGAGCCCGCCTGGATCGCCGAGTGCAGTCCCACGCCAATGGCGACCGCTTCGTCGTTGTCGAGTAGGAGGGGAGGAAGCACCGCGCCAGCGGCGAGCTGGTAGCCACCGTCGACGCCCCGACGGGCCTCAACGGGATAGCCAAGGTCTCTGAGCCGGTCGACGTCACGACGGAGCGTGCGGGGCGAGACCTCGAGGCGAGCGGCCAGCTCGGTCCCGCGCCAGTAACGCCGGGACTGGAGCAGAGACAGGAGACGGAGGATGCGCGTGCCCGGGGCAGTCATCTCTCCAAGTATCGCGGTATTTAGGTCAGAACCTGACCGCTAATGATCGTATGGTGCAGAAATCAGCACACGAAAGGATCCATCCATGACCTCCACCACCATCACCGACCTCGAGCGGAAGGACCTCGTGCACGCATTAGAGGAACATCGACACCACCTGCTCCAAACCGTCCGAGGGTTGACCAATGCACAGGCCCGGCAGACTCCGACGGTCAGCCAGCTCTGCCTCGGGGGGATCATCAAGCACGTCGCCCTGGTCGAAGAAGGCTGGGTCCGTTTCATCGAGGAGGGTCCTGATGCCCAGGGCCCCGCCGATGAGGCCGCCTACGAAGCCCACGCGGCCGGGTTTCGCATGACCGACAAAGACACCCTGGCGGCCCTGGTCGCACGTTACGAGGCCGTGGCTCGAGTCACCGACGAGCTGGTGGCCGCCCTGCCTTCACTCGATGTTTCTCACCCACTCCCCGAGGCCCCGTGGTTCGAGGCCGGGGCACGTTGGTCGGCGCGACGGGCGCTCGTGCACATCATCGCCGAAACGGCCCAACACGCCGGTCATGCCGACATCATCCGCGAGACAATCGACGGAGCAAAGTCCATGGGCTAAGAGACTCGGATCTGCGCCGACGGAAACGAATGGACATCATGCTGCCTACCAGAGGTGGGCTCTGACCGAGCCGCAGCGGAGATCTGCGGCACGACGGACAACCAATCGCAGTGTGTGGCGATTTGACAACACACATAATTATCGATTGATGTATATGTAAATTATGCGACTCGCCGATGTGGTCCGCCGCTGGCGTGCTCGGCCGGTTGCCATCGCCCCACCCCCACCCGGGCCACCGGGCGTCGAAGCGGCGGCGCGGCGAAATCGCGGCTCACTCCAGCTGCGCCACGTCGACGCCGGCTCCTGCAACGGCTGTGAGCTGGAGATCGCGTCGATCTTTTCTCCGGTCTACGACGCTGAGCGATTCGGCATACGGCTCGAGGCCTCGCCCCGCCACGCTGACGGCCTGCTGGTCACCGGTCCGGTCACCCGCAACATGGCCGGTCCGCTGCGCAAGACCCTTGAAGCCGTGCCCCGGCCTGCGGTCGTGGTGGCGTTGGGCGACTGTGCCCGCAACTGCGGTGTGTTCGCTGGAGCGTACGGCGTCGAGGGCTCGGTGACCGACGTCGTACCGGTCGATCTCGAGATACCCGGCTGCCCGCCGGACCCGGCGACGATCATCACCGCGTTGCGGGGCCTGGCCGGTACGTGAGCGGAGCACTGCTCGTCGCCACCCCGCTGGTCGGCCTGGCCGCGGCGTGCGTCGGGGCGGTGGCGCCGGCGAGGATCCGGACCCCGCTGTCGTCCGCGCTGACCATCGCCGCCTGCGGGTGCGGACTGGCGGCCGCGGCCGGGGTGCTCCACAGCGGCCACTCCGCCGTCCTCTATACGAACCGCCTGTTACCCCTGGCCGGATTCTCGCTCGTCCTCGACCGGTTCGGAGCCCTCTTTGTGGGCATCAGCGCGGTGGTCGGGATCTGCGCCATGGTCTTTCGTCTGGGCTACGACGGACACGGCCTCGCCAGCCGGACGGCGTCGTGCGTGCTCCCCCTGTTCATCACCACCCTGCTGCTCGTCCCCGCCGCCGCGAGTGTCACCACGTTCCTGTTCCTCTGGGAGCTGATGGCGATCACCTCGCTGCTGCTCGTGCTCGTCGATCACCGACGGCGGTCCGAGGTGCAGGTGGCCGCCCAGTGGTACGCGGTGATGACCCAGTTCGGGGCCGCCGCGCTGCTGGTGGGCCTGGTGCTCTTGGCCACGCACGCCGGGAGCCAGTCGTTTGCCGCCATCGCCGCCACCTCGGCGCACTTTCCCGCCTGGGTGCGCGGGACCGCCTTTGTGCTGGTCGTCATCGGCTTTGGATCCAAGGCCGGCATGGTCCCCCTCCACGTCTGGCTGCCGCGGGCCCACCCCGAGGCCCCCGGTCCGGTCTCCGCCCTGATGTCGGCCGCGATGGTGAACCTCGGCATCTACGGCATCGTCCGGGTCGGCGATCAGCTGCTCGGCGGCGGACCGGCGTGGTGGTGGCTGCTCGTCATGGCCCTGGGTGCGCTGTCGGCCCTCTTCGGGTCCCTGCACTCGGCGACGAGCACCGACCTCAAGCGTCTGTTGGCCTATTCGACCACCGACAACGTCGGGCTCATGCTGCTCGGGGTGGGCGCCTCGGGCCTGTTCGCGGCCACCGGCCACCGGTCACTGGCTCTGGTCGCCCTGGTCGCCGCGCTGCTGCACGTGGTCTTCCATGCCGTGTTCAAAGGGTCGCTGTTCCTCAGTGCCAGCTCGATCCAACAGGCCACCGGGACCAGGGACCTCGACCAGCTCGGCGGGCTCTTGCGATCTATGCCGATCACCGGACCGCTTTTCTTGGTGGGCGGTCTGACCATCAGCGCCCTGCCCCCGCTGTGCGGCTTCGTGAGCGAGTGGCTCTTGCTCCAGGCCATGCTGCACGGCCTTCCCTCGTCCAACCCGGCCCTCGCCATCGCCATGCCCATCGGGGTCGGGGCGCTGGCCCTCACCGGCGGTCTGACCGCGCTGACCTTCGTCAAGGCCGCCGGCATCGGCCTCTTGGGCCAACCTCGCAGCGAGGCGGCCGCCGAGGCCGGCGAGGTTCGCCGGTCTATGTGGGTGGGTACCGGAATCCTGGCCACCCTTTGCCTGGTCTTCGGCGTCGCTCCGTTCCTAGTCATCCCGGCCGCCGTCGACGCGGCGCGCAGCGTGACCGGCGCCCGCGTTCCCGACCCGCTGGTGGGCGGCTGGCAGATCGGACTCTCAGGGATCCACGGCGTGCTCGCCCCCGGCCTCCTCGCGCTCGGGCTCTTCGTGGCCATCTCGTTGGTCGCCGGGGCGCGCCGGGTGGTCCAACGCGGGGCGGTCCGGCGCACCGAGGCGTGGGGGTGCGGGCGGGAGCTGCAGACCGCCCGCATGGAGTACACCGCCACCGCCTTCGGCGAGCCGCTCACCCGGGTGTTCGAGGACGTGCTGAGCCCGGCGCACGACCTCGACGTCAGCCACGTCGCCGAGTCCCGCTACTACGTCGAGGCGGCCCGCTTTCACACGACGCTCGACGACTCCTTCGAACGGCGCTTCTATCGCCCGGCGGCCCGAGGCCTCAACTGGTGGGGCGCGGTTGCCCGCCGCGTGCCGAACGGGAGCGTGCACCGCTACCTGGCCTTCGGGTTGGTGGCGCTGATCGTGGTGCTGGTGGTGGTGGCATGAGCAGCGGCTGGCCGGTCGTCTCGGTGGTGGCGATCGCACTGCTCCAGGCGCTCGGCGTCTTGATCGGGGGCCCGCTCCTGCTCGGTCTGATGCGCAAGGTCCGCTGCCGCCTCGAAGGGCGTGCCGGGCCGCCGATCCGCCAACCCCTGCTCGACCTGCGCAAGCTGGCCCGGCGGGAGCGGACCCGTCCCGAGCAAGCGAGCTGGATCTTCCCACTCGCCCCGCTCATGGTGGTCGGCACGACCTTGATCATCGCGGTCATCGCCCCGCTGCTCGCCACCGACCCGGCCTTCGGATGGTCCGCCGACCTCTTCGCCGTCGTCTATCTCCTCCTCCTCGGTTCTATCGCCCTGGCCCTCGGTGCGCTCGACACCGGCACCGCCTTCGGCGGCATGGGGGCCAGCCGCGCCATGACCATCGGCGCGCTGGCCGAGCCCGCCCTGCTCGTGGCCGTCCTCGCCCTCTCGGTACCGGCCCGTTCCTCCAACTTGCCCACGATCATCACCCGCTCGCTCGCCCATCCTCTGTGGCTGGCCAGCCCGCAACGCCTGCTTGCCCTGGTGGCGTTCCTGATCGTCATCGTCGCCGAGAGCGGACGCCTCCCGGTCGACAACCCGAGCACCCACCTCGAGTTGACGATGATCCACGAGGCGATGGTCCTCGAGTACGCCGGCCCGGACCTCGCCCTGGTGAAGCTGGGCGAGTCCATGCGTCTGGTCGTCCTCGTGGCCCTCTTCGCCGACCTGTTCGTGCCCTGGGGGATCGCGACCGCACCGGGCGCCTCACATCTGGCGCTCAGTCTTGTCGCCACGGCGGCCAAGGTGGCGGCCGTCGGCGTCGCGTTGGCCATCTTCGAAGTGGCGATGGCCAAGCTGCGCCTCTTCCGGGTCCCCGAACTTCTGGCCGGCGCATTCGTGCTCTCGGTGCTCGCCGTGATCTCGGCCCTGGTGACGCCGTGAACGGGCCGTTCGCCTCGACCCTCACCCTGGCGGTCGGGGCCGTGCTCGTCTGCGCCGTCACCATGCTGTGGTTGAGCTCGGTTCGCTCGGTCGTCCGGGTCGTCGCGGCCCAGGGCATTGCCCTCGGTCTGGTCGCCCTGATCCTCGGTGTCCACCTGGGCGACGCCGGACTCATCGCCACCGCCTTGGTCGTCCTGGCCCTCAAGGGCGTGGCCATTCCGGTGTTCCTGGCCAAGGCGGGTGGTGACGGTGGGGCGCTCAACCGTGAACGCAGACCCCTCGTCAATGTCCCCGCCTCGCTGGTCGCCTCCGCCGCGCTCATCGTGCTCGCCTTCGCGGCCTCTCGGGGGGTGGCCGCCTTCGTGGGGACCACTGCCGGCACCCTTGTACCGGTCGGTGTCGCCACCTTGCTGCTCGGCTTCTTCGTCCTGGTCACCCGGCGCCGGCCGATCTTCCAGATGGTCGGACTGCTGTTGGTCGACAACGGGATCGCCCTGGTCGCGTTCCTGTGCACCGCGGGTGTCCCATTCCTGATCGAGTTGGGCGTCTCCCTCGACGTCCTTCTGGGCGTCGTCGTGCTCATGGTGCTGGCCCAGCGCCTGCGGAGCGAGTTCGGCGACGTCGACCTCGACGAGCTCCAGGAGTTGCACGACTGATGGTCTTGGTGCTCATCCTCGTCTTCCCCCTCGTCGGCGGCGCGGCCATCGCCGCCGGACGGGGACGCCCCGGCGCGGATCGGGTCGCCTGGGTCGGGGTGGCCGCCAACGGCACCACGCTCGCGCTCGGGATCTGGGTCGCCGTCCGGGTGGTGCGGAGCGGCCCGCTCACCGGAGCAGGTGGGGTGCTGCGCGCCGACGCCCTGAGCGCCTTCATGGTGGTGGTCGTCGGCACCATCGCCCTCCTGGCTTCGTGGCTCGGAGTGCGCACCATCGCCCTCGAGCTGGCCGCCGGGCAGACCAGCCGGGCGAGGGCAACCACCTATGCCGTGCTGGTCCAGGCGTTCGTGGCCGCCATGCTCCTCGCCGTGCTGGCGGCCAACGTCGGGGTGCTGTGGGTGGCGATCGAGGCCACCACCGTCGTCACCACCTTCTTGGTCGGGCACCGCCGGACCAAGGGCGCGCTCGAAGCCTCGTGGAAGTACATCGTGATCTGCTCGGTCGGGATCGCGCTGGCCTTCTTGGGCACCGTCCTCGTGTACCTGGCTGCACTGCACGCCGGGGGACACTCGGCTGGCGCCCTCGACTGGACGTCGCTCATGGCCCACGCCCGGCGCCTCAACCCGGCGGTGCTCCGGCTCGGGTTCGCGCTCTTGGTCCTCGGCTACGGCACCAAGGTCGGCCTGGCCCCGATGCACAGCTGGCTGCCCGACGCCCACAGCCAGGCGCCCGCACCCATTTCGGCCCTGATGTCGGGCGTGCTGCTCACCGTGGCCTTCTACGCCATCTTGCGCTTCAAGGCGGTGGTGGATATCGCCCTTGGGCCCGGGTTCTCCCGCACCTTGCTCGTCACCGTGGCCCTGCTCTCCCTGGCCGTCGCCGCCTCACTGCTGCTCACCCAGCGCGACTACAAGCGGATGCTCGCCTACCACAGCATCGAGCACATGGGGCTCATCGCCCTCGGCGCCGCGGCGGGGATCCCGCTCGCCATCGCCGCGGTGTTGCTCCACATTTTGGGCCACGGCCTGGCCAAGAGTGTCCTGTTCCTCACCTCGGGGGAGATCATGGCCGCCGAGGGGACGAGCCAGATCGACGGCGTGCGGACCCTCCTCGCCCGGCGCCCTGCCCTCGGTGGGGTGTTCGGCATCGGCTTGGTGGCCTTGCTGGGGCTCCCGCCCTTCAGCCTCTTTTCCAGCGAGCTGCTCATGGCCCGCGCCGAGTTCGAGGTCGGGCTGGGCTGGGCGGCCGTGGTGGCCGTGGTGGCGATGGTGGTCATTTTCGTGGCCGTCGTCGGTCATGCCCGCCATATGCTCCTCGGTCCCTCGACAACTACCGAACCGTTGGCCCCGCCACCCCGCTGGGTCGCCGCGCCGCTGGTGGGCGGGTTGGTCGTCTGCGGCCTGATCGGGGTGTTCGCCTGGCCGCTGTCGGGGCTCCTGCACGCCGCGGCCCACGTGGTGACCCCGTGAGACTGCGCGAAGAGCTCCCAGTGCAGTTCCATTCGGCCGGCCGGCACCGCCTCGCCGGCACCGTGCACCCCGCCGAGCTGGTCGAGGTGGCCGGAGCGCTTTTCGGGGAGGGAATGCGGCTCGCCCTCGTCTCGGGGCACGACGACGGCAACGCAATGCGGGCCACGTACCTCTTCACCACCGGACCTCCCGACTCCCGGGTCGAGCTGCACGTCCCCCTGGACCGGGCGCGCCCGACGGTGCCGACCCTGGCCCCGCTGTCGTTCCCGGCCAGCCGCTTCGAACGCGAGCTGGCCGACATGTTCGGCATAGTGCCCCTCGACCATCCCCAGCCCCGCCGACTGGTCCTCCATCAGCACTGGCCGGCCGACTGGCATCCGATGCGCCACGGGTCGACCGAACCACCCGAAATGGTGGCCGACGCCGGGTCGTTCCCGTTCGTCCCCGTGGAGGGCGCCGGTGTCTACGAGATCCCGGTCGGGCCGGTGCACGCCGGGCTCATCGAGCCCGGGCACTTCCGCTTCTGGGTCGTGGGCGAGACCATCCTGCGCATGAAGGCCAGACTCTGGTTCGTCCACAAGGGGATCGAGCGTCTCTTCGAGGGCAAGGACATCGACGCAGGCCTCGAGATCGCCGAGCGCATATCGGGGGATACCGCCGTCGGCCACGCTCTCGCCTACTGCCAGGCGATCGAAGACGCGTTGCGCGTCCAGGTTCCTGAGACGGCCCAGACGCTGCGCGGCGTCGTGCTGGAGCTCGAACGGCTCTACAACCACGTCGCCGACATCGGCGCCTTGTGCAACGACGTCGGGTTCGGGCTCGCGCAGGCCTGGGCGCTCACCTTGCGCGAACAGCTTCTGCAGCTCAACCGCGAGACCACCGGGCACCGGCTGCTGCGCGGTGGCGTCGTGCCCGGTGGGGCGCGGCTCCGCCGTCTGCCGACCCTGGCCGAGTTGACCGAGATCGGCCATCGCTTCGAAGAGCTGGTGGACCTCGCCTCCTCGAACGCTCTTGTGATGGAACGCTTCTCCGGCACGGCGACGCTCGACGCATCCCACGCCCGCGATCTCGGAGTCGTCGGTGTCGCCGGTCGGGCATCGGGTCTCGCCTTCGACGCCCGCACGGCTCACCCCTTCGTTAGCTTGATCGACGAGTTCTCCCCGGTATTGCACTCGGGCGGAGACGTACTGGCCCGTTACGCGGTGCGGGTGGACGAAGTGCGCGCCTCTCTGTCGCTCATCGCCAACCTCATCGACCGGGCCGCCGAGCTCGACTCGGTGACACAGTTAGTGGGGGAGCCGGTGCCGAATCCGGCGGACGGTGGCGTGGGGATCGCCGAGGGCTGGAGGGGGGTCGTCGTCCATCGGGTCGAACTCGACACCCAGGGCCGAATCTCGCGGGTCAAGGTCGTGGATCCTTCGTTTCTCAACTGGCCGGCGCTGCCGGTCTCTTTGGCCGACACGATCGTCCCGGACTTCCCGCTCGCCAACAAGAGCTTCAACCTCTCCTACGCCGGCAACGACCTATGACGCCGGCCATCCCATTTGCCAGATTCACCAATTCATTGAGCTTCGTTATGCCGAACGAGGTCTCCGAGGTCCGCCACCCAGGGCCGCACCGCTCACCGCACGCCAGCGGCGGGTCTTGTCAGCACGAGGAGCTGCCCAAGATATGACGACTCCCATCTACCAAGTGAAAGCCGAGTTCTTCAAGACGCTTGGCCACCCGGCGCGGATCCGTATCCTCGAGGTCCTCCGCGACGACGAACGGCCGGTCAGCGAAATTCTCACCGAAGTCGGCATCGAGGCATCCAACCTCTCCCAGCAACTCGGCCTCATGCGCAGAGCCAACCTCATCCAGGTCCGCAAGGTGGGATCGAATGTCTATTACTCGGTCGGCGATCCGGTGCTCTTCGATCTGTTGGAGGTGGCGAAACGCATCATTACGGCCTCGCTGGCCGAGTCGCAAGAGCTGCTCGAACAGATGCAGGCCTCAGACGCTGGCGGACGAACCTCATGAAGCGCAGGCCTACTCACCAAGTGGGTCAGCGCCTCCCACAACGCAGCTGCCGCCGCGCGGACAAGTTGTAATCCGGGAGCATCAAGTTCACTCAGTGGGCGGTCAGCGGCGGATCCATCGCGCAGGCCCCGGACATTGCTGCACCTTCAGTGTGCCGAACGCGAAAGGTCAAAATATTTTCGGGCGGTTCTGCTTGCGGCGAGGTCAAGGACCCGCCCCACACGGGGATGGAGCACTTAGTGGCCGTGGGCTGCCGAGTGACCTGAGAGACCGAGATTATTTGATCAACATGACCGAAATGGGCGCTCACCTGACAGCTTGATCAATCCGTTAGACTCTCAAGAGCTAGGCGTTCTATGGCGCGTGGCCTGGAGAAGCCACGTACCGAACACACCCATTATCTGTACTGGGAAACGAGGAGAGCCATGCCCACCGCACCGATCTATCAGGTGAAGGCAGAGTTCTTCAAGGCATTGGGTCACCCGGCACGGATCCGCGTGCTCGAAGTGCTCCGAGAGGGAGAGCGCCCCGTCAGCGAGCTCATCCCAGAAGTAGGCATCGAGTCCTCCCATCTCTCCCAACAGCTCGGCATCATGCGGAGGGCGAACCTGGTGCAAGCACGCAAGGATGGTTCGATAGTGGTCTACTCCGTCGCCAATCCCATGCTCTTCGAGCTTCTCGACGTGGCCAAGGCCATTCTCACCTCGTCGTTAGCCGACACACGCGATCTCCTGGCTGAGCTGGAATCGGCCGCTGAGCCTCGGTCGCTTTTGCCGCGTTCGTAAGTCTTAGCGGCACCATTGCATTTTCCCGTGACGCGCGGTGGATAGGCCTTTTCAATCGGGTTCATATCCTCTCTCGAACTTGTGCGGTGATGAGAAGTGGAACGTAGCTCGGGACCTGACTAATATGATGACTTGACGGTTTCATCAGTTCATTGGATAAGCGGGATCCCTTAGGGCGAGGGGCCGTGTTGGCGCCATTTCAAGGTAGGGGTACCGTGACCGTAGACGAGACGCTGGACGTCCAACCGGGGTTAAGGCCACTCGCGACGATGTCGGGGGCAAGGATCGAGCCGATCACTGTCTATGCGGCCAAAAGCTTCCTGAAGCGGCTCGACGAGATAGATCACACCCCGGCAGTCGTCGATGCCGCTTGGGGAGCTTTCGCCGACGCCACCTTGATCGGCGTGGGTGTGCTTGCCCTCTCGAGATCGCTCAAGGCACGAGCCTTTGTCGGTGTGATCCGCGACTGGCGACGTCTCGGGGTCGGAACCGACCTGTTGGGTCTCCTTGTAGCCGAGGCCGAGGAGCAGAATCTCACGACGCTGACCTGCGTCCACTCCGTCTCCGATCCGGGGGCGCAGCGACTCGTCCAATCCCTTGGACTCACCACCGCCCGCCACGTGTACGACAAGGCAGTGATCATGGTCGTCATTCTCTCGACACCACTTGCCGAAGAGAACGGAGAGGACTAATGGGTAGAGGCGCCCTCAGCGATAACAAGAAACTGCTCGACTGGGTGCGACTGTGGGAGGACACGTTGAATCCTATGAACGTCGAATGGTGCGATGGCTCAGCAGAGCATCAGCGAGCACTCTGCCAACGTCTCGTCGAGGCCGGGACGTTCATTCCTCTCAATCCGCTTCGGCATCCGAACAGTTACCTGTGTCGGTCGGATCCGGCGGACGTCGCCCGCGTAGAGGACCGCACATTCATCTGCAGCACCAATGAGATCGACGCCGGACCCACCAACAACTGGAGCGATCCCATCGAGATGCGCCAAGAGCTTCTAGGACGATTCAAGGGAGCGATGCGAGGACGAACGATGTACGTCGTGCCGTTTTCCATGGACATGGCGCGGTGTGACATGGTTCGACCAGGAGGTCGGGGTCATATGGCTCTGCGCATGCGCTCGACATGACTTCGCCGAATGGCGCCCAGCACTGCGACTCCCGACACGCCCGCTCGACCACACGCGCTCGGAATTATGCTTATCAATCATGCATGGTTAGACCACGCGCTCCAAGAACCTAACCGACATTCAAGGATATCAACACATCAGGCAACGCGGCGAAGCTCCGACCGGCAACTCTCTACGATTACGGGTTCTTGAGCAAAGTTGCAAGTCGGTCTTCCGACACCAACTAAAGCTGATGGAGCCTCTTTTGTCGTCACAGCAGAGGGGTGGACCACCGTGACATGGCGGCCTAGTTGCGCTGGCCTGACGAGTTTGAAATGACCGCCCCCTGAAGCGCAGTGAACTTGCCGTCATGACCTATGCGCCGAGTGCGCCACCGAGCCCGTCCGCGGCCTCTCTGTCGCGGCTTCGACTGCATGTGCGTACACCGCCAATGTCACGGATGGGTTGGCATGACCAAGCCGAGCGGCAACAGTCCTTGGGTCCATCCCCTGTCCCACCATCTCGGTCGCGCTCAGGTGACGAAGATCGTGGAAGCGGAACTTCCATGACTCCACTCGAGGGGGATCAGCGGCGAGCTCTTCGATTTCCAGCCTGCGTCGACCAGACGAATGCATCGTTGGACAGGGGTACGCAAGGGATCCCACCAAATCGATATCGGACCATTGGATCCCGCATAATTCTCCCCGGCGCAAGCCGGTCAGCACGGCGAAGAGAAGGATCGGGCCGAGGTCGGGTGAAAAGGTGCCGGCAGCCTGCAGGACGAGCGCCCGCGCTTGCTCTGCGATGCCGACGCCCTTCTCTTTGCGCGGGTGCGCGTAGGTCTTCGTCACCTGCTTGCCGGTAGCAGCGTTGTACGCTCAACCGGTTCAGGGGCTGTAGCTCAGTGGTTAGAGCAGGGGACTCATAATCCCTCGGTCGTGGGTTCGATCCCCACCAGCCCCACGCCATGGTGTAGTGATCCGGGCGATCCTTTATACGCCTATCTCCCTGCTGGACACGGCCGCGATTGGCCCGCCGCGGCGTGCTACGCCCGCGACGCTCACGGCGTCTACCAGGGCTACGGGATCGTGGTGCTGACTGCCACCCCCGAAGGCGTCAGCCGGATCGTCTCGTTCGGCGACGCCGGTCTGCTCCCCGTCTTCGGCTTCCCACCCGTGTGGAGCGAATAGTCAGACCGCTTTGGCCCCTGTCACCAGGCGTTCCCGATCGAACATGCCTGAAATCAGGCGCAGCGCCACCAAGTCGATCACGAGCAACACGGCAGCAAACTCGAGCGCGAGGGCGAAGGTCGGATGGAGGACGCCGACGGCCAGGAGGAGGATCACGACCACCGGCGGGAAGCTGGCCAGCGTGGCCAACTGCTGCGCCACGCGGACCTCGCTCGCACGCACGGAAATGGCCATACCGACCACGATGGCCCACGTGGAGAGCAGGGGCGCCAGGAGGAACAGGGCAAGCAGCACCGGACCCTGGTGGAAGAAGGCGGTGGCGACGACAGGGTGGGCGAAGAGCGCCACGGCAGCCAGGAACAGACCGAAAACCACGTAGGAGGCCACCATCGTCGGGATCAGGACCGCCGCGGCCTTGCCCACGATGAACTCCTCCTGGCGGATGGGGGTGGTGAGCAACGGCTCGAGCGTCCCCTGCTCGCGCTCGCCGGCCACGGTGTACGCGGCGAGGGTGGAGGGCATGACGGTCGGGATCAGCAGGAGATACAGGATGGGCAGCACGAGGTTCTTGCCGAGCGACCCTCCCGAGAGAGTCGATGGCGCGACGAAGATGGCGACGACCGGCTCAATGAGAAACAGGATGGGCAGGACAGCCATCGTCACCACAATGGCCCGCTTGCGCCGGTAGTCCCGTAGCTCCTTGCGCACGACGGCGCGGACACGGTTGGTGTCGAGCCACTTCATGGCCTTTGCGCCTCCACGTCTTCGTTGACCAGCTCGAGGTACACATCTTCGAGCGAGTGCTGGGCCTCGCCGATGGAAACGACATCGGCGCCGGCACCCACCAGGCCCCGCGTCACCTCCGGGGCCGCTAACCTCGGATCGGCGACCACCACCTCGTAGGTGCCGTCGTGGACGTCGCGCCAGCTCTCGACGACGGGCAGCGAGGCAAAGAGCGCGTCGGGGTCGACCAGTGGTTTGAGGGTCTCGACGATCAGCGCGCTCTTGAAGAGCTGTGCCCGCAGGTCGGCGGGCCGACCAATGGTACGCAGGGTGGTGTTGAGTATGGCGACGCGGTCACAGAGCTTCTCGGCCTCGTCGAGCCGGTGGGTGGTGAGAAAGATGGTGACTCCCCGCTGGCGGAGCCCGTCGACCAGATCGTGCACCTCTCGTGCGGCCACGGGGTCGAGCCCCGAAGTGGGTTCGTCGAGAAACATGATGGTGGGGTCGCTCAGTAGCGTGCGGGCCAATCCCACCCGCTGGCGGAGACCCTTGGAGAGTCCGCCGCACAGATCTCCCGCCCGGTCGCCGAGATTCACGGCATCGAGCGCGTCGGTGATGCGGGTCTGCGGGTGGTGCAGGCCGTAGAGGCCGGCGAAGTACTCCAGGTTCTCGGCCACGGTGAGCCGCAGATAGAGGCCCGGGGCCTCGGGCATGATCGAGACGCGCTGGCGGATCTCCACCCCGTTCTCCGGAGTGAGGGGGATGCCTGCCACGGTGGCCGACCCCGAAGTCGGGGCGATCAATGTGCCGAGGGTGCGGACCGTGGTGGTCTTGCCTGCGCCGTTGGGGCCGAGGAAGCCGAACACCTCACCGCGGAGGACCTCGAACGAGACCTCGGAGAAGGCGGTTCGCCGCCCGAAGCGCTTGGTCAGACTGTTCACCGTGAGGACAGGCTCGGCGCCGGGGTCCGGGGGCGGGCGAGGCCGGCGGGGGAGTGACGACCGGAGGCTCGCCGGTGTTCCAAGGGTGCCGGGCGCCGCCGTGGCGACACCGGGCGCCGGAGCGGTCACGCCAGCCGTGTCGGTCCCGGCGGTCCCACCACTGGCCGCGCTGGGGTCGGTGAGGGAGGAGTCGGTGAGGGACGGGTCCGTGACGTTGTCCTCGTCGGGTGTGAGGGCGATCCAGGACTGGTGGGTGAACAGGCTGGCGATCAGCAAGAAGACGGAGCGCTGCACGATGAACGGATGTTGCGGGCGGCTCCGGCACGAGAACCCGACAGTGCGCCCGTCGCCGGCCTCGAAGGGTCGTTCAGGACTGGCGAGATTCTTCCCAGCCCGCACACGCAGCGCGTGCTTCCCCGGCTCGACGGGAAGATCGATGACCTCGCCGTTGCCGAGCGAGTCGACCACCGTCCCGTCGAGCACGACCTCCCACGGTCGGCCCTCGCTACGTCCCCGGCCGGCTCGGGTGACTCTCACCGTTGCCGTCGTGGTCATGGTCGTAGTCCCCTGGCGCGCCGCACGGATCAGCCGTGGAGCGTCCGCACCAAGTATGCCGTGATCAACGCAGCGATTGCATGAGGGGTCGGATCCTCGCCCGGGGTCGAGCCCATGGCGCCCCCCGTCATCAGGACGCGACCGGGGCGGCGCCCCGACCGCGTGTGGTGGGCCTATTCGGTCCCGGGCTCGGTCCCGGGCTCGGTGGCCGCCCAAGCGACCGCCCCGCCGGTCAGGTTCTCGGCCATGTAGCCCGCGTCACTGAGGGCGGTGGCCGCCTGGGCCGATCGCCCGCCGACGGCGCACGCCACCACAATCGTCGTGTCACGCGGGAGCTCGTCCACCCGGGCGCTCAGCTGCCCGAGGGGGATGTTCACCCCGATCGGGTAGGCCCACTCCTCGACTTCGCTCGGCTCGCGCACGTCGAGCAGGAACACCTCTTCGCCCTGCGCCAGCCGGTCGCGGATCTCGTCGGGCGTCACTTCGCTGTAGGACATGGAACCCAGGTTAACGGGGCCTGCCTGGGCTGTTTCGGCCCTCGCCGCCCTTGGCCATCATTCGGGTGGGAGCCCCAACTACTCTGCGGTACATGGCGTTGCCCAGGAAGTTCCTCAACGATGACGAGGAGCTCCTGATCGAGATGCGCCCGCACTGGGTCTTCTTCGCCGGGCCGCTCCTCGCCGCCGTGGCCGTCGTGGCCGGGGTCATCGCAATCCTGGTGGCGCTCTCGCCCCCCAACTGGGCGATCGACATCCTGTTGCTGCTGGCCGCGATACCCGTGCTGTGGTTCCTCGGTCGTCTCCTGCGCTGGCGGACGTACACGCTCGTGCTGACGACCACTCGCATCGTGGTGCGGCGGGGCGTGCTCGGGAGGAACACGACGCAGATCCGACTACAGCGGATCACCGAGATCTGCATCTCCCAGAAGCTGTGGGAGCGGGTCATCGCCACGGGCCGGCTGCTCATCGACCTGCAGGGCGAGGACGACGCGGTGGTGCTCGAGTTCATTCGTAAGCCGGCGATCGTGCAACGGGTGATCAACGGGCAGATCAACGAGCTGACCGGCGGGGGCCGCGCCGAGCCGGTCCCCCAGGAGCTGCTCGGCTACCGGCGACGCCCGCCCCGCGAACCCGAACACGCCGGCGACACCCCACCGTTCGGTGTCCCCATCGTCAACGCCCAGGGAGAACCGTGGGAGCCGTCCTTGCCCTGGGCGCCGACTGCTCCCGCCCCTCCGGCGTCGGCGGGCCCGTTCTCGGCACCTTCGAGCCCGCCGCCGGCAACTGCAGGCCCGCCCCCGGTAACCGGCGCCCCGCCGCAGCCGATGGTCGTCCCCGGGGCTGGCGGCCCGGGCGGCACGGCCGGCCCGGCCGGCCCGGGCGAGATCCGCGACCGCCTCATCGAGCTCGACGACCTGCGCCAGCGCAAGATCATTTCCGAGGAAGAGTTCGCGGCCAAGAAGGCGGAGCTCCTCAGCCGGATCTGAAGACCACAGGTCGGGCGGTTGTCGGCGGCTACCGTGGTGCAGGTGGGCGAGCCTCGATACCGGTGCGACGGTTGCGGCAACCTGACCCGTTTCGACGTCACGACCTCGCAGACGACGAGGGCGTTCCATCATTACACCGTCGGTGGCGAGCTCGAGGTGGAGGAGACGACTGTCCTGTCCCACCATGTCGACGAGGTGGTGTGTCGGTGGTGCGGCCACGGTCGCAGCATCGTCGAGCTGACCGACGCCGAGGCCGGCGCAACTGGCGGGACCGGCGAGGCCGAGGCGGATGAAGCCGGGGCGGATCGGGAGCGCAAGGAGTCAGGCGCACAGTCACGGATCTCGTGAACGATCCACCGTCGGCGGAATTCCTGCGACGGCTTCGCCCCATCCCCACTTACCGTGACCGCCCGGCCACCTCGCCGGTCGACATCGACGGGGTCGATCCCACGGGCGCACCGGCCCATGTCCCGATTGTGGGAAACGCCGAGCCCGTCCTCCTCCTCTTCCTCTCGGCGGCCTGCCTCGGCTGCCAGGACCTGTGGGACGGTACGGAAGAACTGCGCCGTTCCATTCCCGAGGGCGTGCGCATCGTGATCGTGGCCAAAGGACCCGAGCACGAGGACGCCGGAGCGATCAGGGCCCTGGCTCCGCTCGGAACGCCCACTGTGATGAGCTCGGGGGCCTACCGCGACTACCGGGTGGGGGGACCGCCGTTCCTCGTGGTCGTGACGGGCCGTGAGGTCGTGACCGAGGGCGTGGCCTGGGGCGTCGAGGAGACGGGGCGGGCCACCCGGCATGCCCTCGAGGCGTCATGGTGAGGGCGTTCGACGGGCTCGGCGGACGAAGTGTCACACCCCCCCGGCATGCTGGCGGCAAAGAAGGAGGGCCACCAGCATGCCCGAACTACAGATGTTCAGCCCGGACAAGACGGGACCACTCACCATCGACTGCGACTGTTGTGAGCTGCAGGGGACCAGCGGGTGCGACGACTGTGTCGTCACGTTCCTGTTGGGCCGCGAGCCCGACGACGCCGTGGTCATCGACGCCGACGAGGCGCGCGCCATGCGCATGCTCGAACATGCCGGGTTGGTCCCGTCGTTGCGGTTCAGCTCGCGGGCCGGTTAGGGCCCCCGGCCCGTCCAGCCCCCGCCGGGCGGCCGGCCGATGCCACGTCCGGATGGGGTCGGTGGCATGACCCGCCACCTCTTGGTGACGAACGACTTTCCGCCCAAGGTAGGAGGGATCCAGAGCTATTTGTGGGAGTTGTGGCGCCGACTCGACCCGGAGTCATTCGTCGTGCTCACGGCGTCGTCGCACCCGGATGCTCGCGCGTTCGACTCGGCTCAGGCCGCCCGCGGTGTCCGCATTGTGCGGGTACCTGAGCCGATCCTCTACTTTCCCACGCCCGGTGCGCTCGCCCACGTCCGCCGGTGCGTCCGCGAGCACGACATCGATCTCGTCCTGTTCGACCCCGCCCTCCCGCTGGGACTTCTCGGCCCCCGCCTCCGCGTGCCCTACGGGGTCATCCTCCACGGAGCCGAGGTCACGGTGCCCGGGCGCGTGCCCGGTGCACGCGCCGCGTTGGCGCACGTACTGCGCGGTGCCGCCGTGGTGCTCTCGGCCGGGAGCTATCCGGCCGCCGAGGCCCGCCGGGCGGCCGGTGAGATCGCCGCTCCGGTCGTCGAGGTTCCTCCCGGCGTCGATACCGCGGCCATCGTCACCCTGCGGGCGCCCGAGCGGCGTGCGGCGCGGGCCCGGCTCGGTCTGCCGGCCACCGGCCCGCTGGTGGTCAGCGTGAGCCGGCTCGTGCCCCGAAAGGGGATGGACGTCCTCATCACGGCCGCCGGTCGCCTGGCCCCGTCCTATCCCGACCTGGTGGTGGCGATCGGGGGCGATGGGCGCGAGCTGGGGCAGCTGCGGCGCCAAGCTGCGTCGAGCCCCATACCGGTGATCCTGCTGGGTCGGGTCAGCGACGAGGACCGGGCCGCGCTCCTCGGTTCCGCCGACATATTCGTCATGGCGTGTCGCAACCGGTGGTTGGGCCTCGAGCAGGAGGGGTTCGGCATCGTCTTTCTCGAGGCCGCCGCCGCCGGGGTACCCCAGATCGCCGGGGACAGCGGGGGAGCGGCCGAGGCGGTGGTCCACGGAGTAACGGGCCTGGTGGTGGGCCATCCCGACGACCCCGGAAGCGTGGCCGAGGCGCTCCGGACCCTGCTGGCGGACCCCAAATTGCGCAAACGCATGGGGAGGGCGGCCCGGGCCCGGGCCCGGGAGTTCTACGACTACGACGTTCTCGCTTCTAGGCTGGCCAGCACCCTGGAGAAAGTGGCAGGCTGACGCTCCCTGTCCGACCCCCAGGCCAGAGCGACAAGAGAGGAACCTGACGTGGCCGATCACGCCACAGAGCACATGACGGTGTCGGCATCGCCCGAGCGGTGCTTTGCTGTCGTCGCGGACATCGAGCGGTACCCCGAGTGGGCGGCCGACATCAAAGAGGTCGTGGTCGAAGAGCGCGACGACGAGGGGAGGCCCCTCCTGGTCACCTTCCGGGCGGCCGCGTTCGGGCGGAGCACCAGCTACACGCTGCGCTACGACTTCTCGGAGGCACCGCACATCCTCTCGTGGAAGCTGACCAAGGGCGACATCACCTCCAAGCTGGACGGGAGCTACGTCTTCGACCCGGCGGAGGAGGGATCGGGGACCCACGTGCGGTACCACCTGGAGGCCGAACTGCGCGTGCCGATTCCGGGCTTCATCAAAATGCGCGCCCAGAGCCGCATCATGTCCACGGCCTTGCGGGAGCTGAAAGCGCGGGTCGAGTCGTCGTCGTGACGTCCGGCGCCGGGCCGTCGGCGGCTGCCGACGTCTCGTTCGGGATCGACATCGGCGGGACCAAGGTCCTCGGAGTGGCGCTCGGCCCACTTGATGCGATCGTCGCAGAAGCGCGCGTGCCCACCCCGCCAGCCCCGGCACACCCCGAAGTGGCCAGTGCGGCCGGTGACACAGGGGTCGAGGTGGCGTACGCCATCGCGGACGTCGTGGCCCAGCTCGATGCGGCCGTCCGGGGTTCGGGTGCCGCAGGGCTGGCCGGTGACGACGCCGCGCCCGCCGTCGGCATCGGAGCGCCCGGCATGCTCGACCGCGAGGGCCGGCTGCGCTTCGCGCCCAATCTCCCCCAGGCCCACGGGGTGAACTGGAAGGTGCTCATCGGCGAACGGCTGCCCGGACGCAGGATCGTCGTGGAGAACGACGCCAATCTCGCCGTGCTGGCCGAGCACCGGCTCGGTGCGGCCCGGGGCTATCGGCACGTGGTGATGGTCACGCTGGGCACGGGTATCGGGGGAGGGCTGGTCATCGACGGCCGGGTCCAGGTCGGGGGCCACGGCTTCGCCGGCGAAATCGGCCACATGGTGGTCGACCCGGCCGGCCCGCCGTGCCCCTGCGGGCGTCGGGGCTGCTGGGAGCGGTTCGCGTCGGGCGGTGGGTTGGGGCTGATGGCCCGGGAGGCGGCGCTGGCCGGCCGCCTCCCCGCGGTGGTGGCTCTGGCGGGCGGCGACCCCGAAGGGGTGCGCGGTGAAGACGTCACCGGAGCGGCCGTGGCGGGCGATCCCGACGCGCGGCGCGTGATCGAGCAGGTCGGGTGGTGGGTCGGTTTCGGGTTGGCCAACCTTGCCTGCGTGCTCGACCCCGAGTGCTTCGTCCTCGGTGGCGGGCTGGTCGGCGCCGGTGATCTCCTCCTCGACTCCGCCCGTCGTGCCTTCGACGAACTGGTCGAAGGTGGCGCGATCCGTCCGGCGACGGCCATCGTCACCGCGGCGTTCGGTGAACGCTCAGGCGCCGTGGGCGCCGCTCTGGCGGCGCGGGACGGGGGTCTGGGGTGATCGGGGGGCTGGGGTGATCCGCACCGGGATCGTGCTACCCACGTTCCGGGAGGCGCCCGACGACGCGCTGCAGGTGGCGCACCAGGCTTTCGAGGCCGGCGTCGACGGCGTGTTCTGCTACGACCACATCTGGCCCCTCGGCGAGCCCGACCGCCCGGCGCTCGCCCCGTTCCCGATCCTGGCCGTCCTCGCCGCGTCCGCCACCTTGGCGGAGATGCCGGCGACGCCCGGGGGTGGGCCGTACTTCGGGACGTTGGTGGCGCGGGTGGGGTTGGCGCCCGACGGGGTGCTGCTTGGGCAGTTCCGCGCCCTCGACCTGCTGGCACCGGGTCGGATCATCGCCGGGCTGGGTACCGGGGACAGGCTGAGCGAGGCGGAGAACCGGGCCTACGGCATTCCGTTCCCCCCGGCGGCCGAGCGGCGAGCGGACATGGTCGAGCTGGGACGTGCGTTGCGCGACCTCGGCATCACCGTGTGGGTGGCCGGCGGTCCGGCGGCCCGGGTCGTCGAGGCGCGGGCGGTCGGGGCGGTGCTCAATCTCTGGGACGCCGATCCGGCGCTGGTGGTCAGCACCGCCCAGGGCCCCGAGGCGGTGGAGGTCACCTGGGGCGGGCCGCCGCCCAAGGGGGGCACGACTCTCGAGACCAGGACGTTCGAGCTGGCGCAAGCCGGCGCGACCTGGGTGATCTTCGGATGGCCGATCGACCCCGCCGCCCTTGTGGCGGCGGCCCGGGGAGCGGGGGAGAGGGTCGTCAAGGGGGCGTGAGGTCGGGTCGTAGACTCGCCCGATGGAATTTCGCCGGATCAACGGGTTGCCCCCCTATGTCTTCGCCACCATCAACAACCTGAGGGACGAGGCCCGGCGAGCTGCCCGCGATGTCATCGACCTCGGGTTCGGCAACCCCGATCTCCCATCGCCCGACGTGGCGGTGGAAAAGCTGGCCGAGGCGGTGCACAACCCGCGCAACCACCGCTACTCGGCCTCACGGGGAATTCCCAAGCTGCGGAGCGCCATCACGGACCTCTACCTGCGCAAGTTCGGGGTCGAGCTCGACCCCGAAACCGAGGTGGTCACCACCATCGGGGCCAAAGAGGGGTTCTCCCACCTCATGTGGGTCCTCGTCCAGCCCGGCGACACCGCCCTGGTGCCCTCCCCGTCGTACCCCATCCACATCTGGGGTCCGCTGTTCGCCGGCGCCGACGTGCGCCAGGTACCGCTCAGAGGCCCCTCGGTCGACGTCGACGGGACCGGTGTCCCCGACCCCGGCGAGGACTTCTTCGACGGCTTGATGAACGCCTGGGAGGAGTCGTGGCCCAAGCCCCGCGTCATCGTTCTTTCCTTCCCCCACAACCCGACGACCGCCTGTGTCGACCTCTCCTTCATGGAGCGCCTCGTTGCCTTCGCGCGAGAGCACGAGGTCGTCCTGGTGCACGACTTCGCCTATGCGGACATCGGTTTCGACGGGTACGAACCCCCGTCGATCCTGCAGGTGCCCGGGGCCAAGGACGTCGCCGTCGAGCTCTACACCATGACCAAGTCGTTCTCCATGGCGGGTTGGCGTGTCGGCTTCGTGGTCGGCAACCGCGAGATCGTGCAGGCACTGACGAAGCTCAAGACGTATCTCGATTACGGGACCTTCCAGCCCATTCAGATCGCCGCCATTGTGGCCATGAACGAGGCTCCGGACTACCCCAAGCAGATCAACAAGATCTACAAGTCCCGGCGCGACACTCTGTGCGACGGGCTCAACCGGATCGGGTGGCAGCTGGTCCCGCCCAAGGGGACGATGTTCGTCTGGGCTCCCATTCCCGAGCCCTACCGGGAGATGGGGTCGCTCGAGTTCGCCAAGCATCTGGTAAAAGAGGCCGACGTCGCCACCTCGCCCGGCGTGGGATTCGGGCCCGGCGGCGATGGCCACGTGCGCTTCGCCCTCATTGAGAACGAGCAGCGCATCAGCCAGGCCGTGCGGAACTTGCGCGGGGCGTTGACCAAGCTGGGCTGAGTGCGAGGGGTGAGCCGATCGACTGGCTCTGCCTCGGGTGATACGGCCTCATGCTGGGTGATACAGCCTCATGGTCCACTCTCGGCATGGAACAAATCCCTTTGGCCGTACGCTTCCGGTTGGCGGAGATATCCGACCGCTTGGCGCAAATAAACGAAACGATGGACATGGTGGGTCCTGGCGATAAGTACCCGTTTCGCCATCGCGAGATTCTCGATGCCCTGTTTCGTGAATGGTGCGAGCTTCACAATGAGGTGAGTCGCGCCAGGGCGTGGAGGGACAGCCAGCGCGCATGACTACGGCTGGCCGGCACCCGGGACCGAGGTGTGGATCTGCTCGAGGGCGCCGTCGCGCTGAACGCTGGCCACTGCGGCGTGGCTGGTGGGCGACGTGACGAGATAGAGGGTGGTGCGGTCCTCGCCACCCAGCATGCAGGCGTAGCAGTTCTGGCTGGTCGTCACCCGCTCGAGGACCTCGCCCCCTTCAGCCACCCGCACGCATTCGGGGCCGGTGGCGTTGGCCACCCAGACCGAGCCGTCCGCGCACAGGCAGATGCCGTCAGGAGCCACGCCGTCGAGCGGGGCCCACACACGCCGCTCACCGAGCGAGCCGTCGGGCCGTCGATCGAACGCGCTGAGATGGCCGGCGAAACTCTCGGCGATGATCAGGGTGGCACCGTCGTCCGTGATCACGGTGCCGTTGGGGAAGGCGAGATCGGTCGCCGCCTCGTGGCTGGTGCCGTCAGGATCCACCCGCACCAACGACGTCGTCACGATGGCGCTGCGGTCGACCGTTCCGTCGTAGAGGCCGTCGAGATCGAAGCCGAAGTTCCCGGCGTACGCCTGCCCGTTGGCGGCCACCACGAGGTCGTTGGCATTTCCGGTCGCCCAGGGGAGCAGCGAACCGTGGGGCACCAGTGAGCCGTCGGCCTCGCGCCGGAGCATGACGCGGTCCAGCCGGGAGTTGATGAGGAGGCGACCGTCGGGCAACCAGCCGAGCCCTGCCGGCTCACCGGCGAATTCGACCTCGGTGCGTCGTTCACCTTCGGGGGACACGGAGAAGACGCCATGATCGAAGAAGTCCGAGTACCACAAGCGGCCGTCGTGCCAACGGGGACATTCACCGAAGTGCAATCCCGAGACGAATGGTTCCGCTATCGCGGGCTGTACGGACATGGCGTAGACCTCCCCCCGGCCCCCCTGGCCCGGCCCCGCAGTTCATCACATGGGCCGGGGACCCGTCGCCACGCCGCCGTGCCGAGTCGCCCCGGCGCCACGAGGCGTCCCGGGACTACGTTGGAACCGTGACGTACTGGGTGCTCAAAGGGATCCTCAGCCCGGTGTTCTTCATCCTGTGGAGAGTCAAGGTGGAGGGCCGGGAGAACATTCCCAAGTCCGGCCCGGCCGTTCTCGCCGCCAATCATCAGTCCTTCTGCGATTCGTTCTTCATCCCGCTCGTCGTCGCCCGCAAGGTCACCTATTTGGCCAAGGCCGAGTATTTCGATTCGAAGAAGACCGCATGGTTCTTCCGGGCCGCCGGGCAGATTCCGATCCGTCGGGGCGGGGGGAGCGCCAGCGAGCGCGCGCTGGAGACAGCCCGGACCGAAGTGCTCCGCAAGGGCCACCTCCTCTGCCTCTACCCCGAGGGCACCCGCACCCTCGACTCCTACGTGCACAAGGGCCGTACGGGCGTGACGCGGCTTTCACGTGAATGTCGCGTGCCCATCATTCCGGTAGGTGTCGTCGGCACGGTCGAGGTGCAGCCCGTGAACTCGAAGTTCATGCGCCCCTTCAAGAAGGTGACGATCCGGTTCGGCCAGCCCATGGAGATGGATCCCCCAGTGAATCCGGACGATCCGATGGAGGGTCACGACCATACCCAGTGCCGTCGCTTCACCGACCGCCTTATGCACGAGATCGCCCGCCTGTCCGAGCGCGAGTACATCGATGAGTACGTGCCCTCCCGAGCTACCGCCCAGTCCGCCTGAGCGGCCTCGCCGGGCTGAAACAGGCTGTTTACATTGATCGCCTAACCTCTGCGCCATGGCCGGATATCTCGTTCGCATCGCCTTGCCCGATCGCCCGGGCGCACTGGGCCTGGTGGCCAGCCGGATCGGAGCGGTGGGTGGTGACATCGTCGCCATTCACATACTCGAGCGCGTGGGCGGCAACGCGGTGGACGAGTTCGTGATCGAGCTCGGTGGCGAGCACCTGGTCGAATTGTTGCGCAGCGAGATCCACGAAGTCGACGGCGCCGAGGTCGTCGACATATCGCCGGTGCCGGCTACGGCATAACGCAGGGGCCGGGTCGGGGCCGTGGCCGGGGCCGGAGTGGCGAGAGGCGGCGGCTGTAGTTCTCGATGCCGGTCGCCCCGGGCGAGCATGGTTTTTCGACTCGTACCACTTCTCGGTGCGTCACGAACACTGGAGGAGGAGTTATGTAGGAAACCTCCAAAAGGGATGCTGTGCAAGAGATGGAGGCATGGCCCTCCAGCGCCGGCCTGCGGGGGCAGGCGCTAAACCACCCTGAGCCGCGTTGGCTGAAGACCGTCGTGGTGAGCGTCAGGGAAAAGGCGCACAAGATGCGTCAGGTGGGGTCCAGGAAGACGTGCCAGAAGCGCTTGGTCGGGGCGACCCGCTCGGGCGTCGTTGTTGAAGCGTCGAAATGGTTTAGACGGTGCCAAAACCGGGGGACCTAGAGAATCCCCTGGGACAAGCCTGGCGGACGCCCGCCGACTGGCCAGGCGGCATCCGGCGTGAAGGCGGCGTGAGCCTGGACTGCTGCTCTTGCACGGAACGTGAGAAGGCGAGCGTCGATACCGTGGACCGTTCACTTGGGCTTCTACAGCCACCCGGTCCCGACAGGGAGCGTGCCGAGGCAGAAACCGTAGGCACTGAGTACCGAGGCGACGTGCGCCGGCGGACCAGCCCGCAGTAGCTGTGAAGTCCCTGCTGTCTGGAGGTGGGTGCGGAGCCAAGGGGCTGGCTCATCAGGAATGTGGAATCGATCAACTGGGGTTTTCCCCCAGGAGGAAGAGAGGAAACATGCCAACGTCGCAAGTCAAGCCGTTCGACATTCCCAAGCAGACGGTGTGGGAGGCGTACAGGCGGGTTGCGGCCAACGAAGGTGCCCCGGGAGTGGATCGCCAGACCCTGGACGAGTTCGAAGAAGATCTGAAGAACAACCTGTTCAAGATCTGGAATCGCATGAGTTGCCTACCTGAGGCGCTGGGCTGGGAAGAAGTACCGGCGGTTGCGGAGCTACAAGCGGTTCCAGCGGTGGTGGAGCGGGGTGCTCGAAAGACAGCCCGCTCTGTTCGCCCAGTGGAAGTGGGGCATCGTGACTTACGGCGTGGTGAGAAGAGCCCGGTGACGAGAGATTGTCACGCCGGGATCTGTGGGAGCGGGGAGGGGCAGGTCCTCCCCGCCACCCGACTACGACCCCGAATTGAATGCACGGGACAGCTGAGTCCGCCGCGGCGAAGTTGACGCGCAACCGCGCGCACAGTCGGGGGGCCGAGGGGCGTTCTCTATGCCGCAGCAGGGGTCACGCGGTAGGCGCACACGTGGGCGCCATCCATCAGATGGGCCACCCGCTCCACCGTGGCGCCCGGCAACGCGTCGCGGATGAACGAGAGCTCACTGGAGCAGGCCTGCGAGAACCCGTGGGCCACGGTGAGGATGGCGCAATTGTGCTCGGTGATGAGCCAGCTCCCGTCCTCCTGCCGGGCCGCATCGGCCAAGTAGCCGTCTTCGTCCAATATGGCGGCGAGTGCGGTCACCTGCTCGTCGAAGGACAGATGGGCCAACCGGGGCCGCGCTCCGTCGACCCGCCGCTGCCGGCGTTGTTCGAACAGTGCGTCGACCTGCTTTCCATCGGGCCCCCCCAAGTAGCCGAGGAGCTCCGTCGTGAGATCGCCGTAGCGCTTGGGATAGAGCGCCTCGGCTGCCGCGGTGAGCGTGTAGACGTACGACGGGCGACCCCGACGCCCGCTGTCGGTGGCCGACTCCTCCCGGGAGAGCAGCCCGTCCTCCTCCAGGTGGACCAGCTGCATCCGTATGGCGGCCGGGGTGAGGGCGAGCGCGCGGGCCACCGCGATGGCCGTCAGGGGACCCTCCCGCTTGAGCAGGTTGAGAATGGCCCGGCGGGTCGTCGGCAGCGTGCTGAGGGGGGACTCCGTCACGGAAGGTTGAGACTCCGTCACGGCAGGATCAGGTGGACATCGCCGAACTCGTGCCACAAGTAGCCCTCGGCGAGAGCGGCGGCGTACGAGGCCTCGAGGATCGGCCGGCCGGCGATGGCCTCGAGCATGGCCAGGTGCGATGCCTCGGGCTCGTGCCACCCGGTCAGGAAGGCGTCGATGGAGCGCACCGGGTGGTCCGGGGAGACCACCGTCTGGGTCCAACCGTCCGCCGGGTGCACCCGCCCATGCTCGTCGACCACCGACTCGAGGGCGCGGACCACGGTGGTCCCGATGGCCACGACCCGCCCGCCGCGGCGCCGGGTGTCGTTGACGCGATGGGCCGTCGCCGAGCTCACCCGGAAGTACTCGGCATAAGGGGGCTCGTTGGCCTCCAGCGACGCCACGCCGGTGTGCAGGAGCAGCGGGGCGATGCCCACGCCCTTGGCGACCAGGCGGGTCAGGACCTCGGGGGTGAACGGCCTGCCGGCACTGGGCATCTCGGCCGAACCGGGCTCGGTGACGTAGACGTTCTGGTACGCCGCGATCGGGAAGCTGCCCTGCACGTACCCGTAGCGGATGGGCCGTCCATGGCGCGCCAGGTAGGTGTGCAGCGACTCCGGCGTATCGAGGAGGGAGACCCAGAGACGAACGCCCTGGCCCCCCGGACCGGGCGAGTACGGCGCCAGGAGGCGGACACAGCCGCCCCCGGCGAGGGCGATGCTCGTCCCGGCCGCGGCCAGGAGGAAGGCCCGGCCGTCGCGGCGCACCTCCACCGTCCACAGGCCGGCCGGAAGCTGGGTCGACAGATGGATCTGCACGGCCTCGCCGTTGGGCCCGGTGCCGTCGACCTCGGCGGCCAGGGTGCCTGACGTGTTGAGGACGACCAGGTCGCCCTCGTCGAGGAAGCGGGGGAGCTCGGAGAAATGGGAATGCACCAACGATCCGTCGCCCTTGTGGGCCACGAGCATCCGCACCGAATCGCGGGTCATGCCCCGGGCTTCGGGCGGCGAGGGCGCCTCAAGCTCGGCCGGCAGGACGAACGACAGTGGGCGCAACACCGGGAGGGTGGCCAGCGCGGTCATGCCGACACCTCCGCCCCCACGAGTTCGCTGGCGCGGTAGCGCCCGCTCGGGCGGTCGCTGCGGATCAGCGCGAGAAAGGCGGGAACCACGGTCACGGGGTCGGGCCGGTCGGAAATGTCCTCGCCAAAGAACGCAGCCTGGTGCATGGTCGTACGCAGGTCGCCGGGGTCGACCGCCCACACCGACACGGACGGGTACTCGACCGCGAAAACGGCGCTGATGTGGTCGAGGGCCGCCTTGCCGGCGCCGTAGCCGCCCCACCCTTCGTATGCCTCGACGGCGGCATCCGACGTGATGTTGAGCAGGCGTGGTCGGGGTGCATCCAAGAGCAGGGGGAGGGCGGCCTGGGTCACCGCCAGCGGGGCCACCACGTTGACCTCGAAGGCCACCCGCAGGTCGTCCAGCGGGTAGTCGCCCAGGGACGGGAGCGGCGAGGTGCCGAGCGTCCCGGCGTTGTTGACCAGCAGGTCCAACCCGCCGAGCTCGGCCGCGGCGGCGACGAGGTCCCGGCGGTGCGCCGGATCGGTGATGTCGCCGGCCAGGGCGCGGCACGCGCTCCCGGCGACGAGGAGGGGTTCGAGCCCAGCGGTGGCGGCCTCGAGTGCGGCGGCATCGCGGCCGTCGATCACCAGTGACCAGCCCTCCCGGGCCAGCCCCTCCGCCAATGCCTGCCCCAGCCCCCGAGATGCTCCGGTAACGATTGCCACGCTCATCGTTCCCACCCTTCCCGAACGAGATATTCGCTCTCTGGGGGATTATAACAAGGGATCTCTTGCTTTATTCCGCCACCTTCCCCGGGTGTTCGGGGTCGACCAGGTCGGCGTACTCGGGATGCCCGGCGACGAAGGAGGCCACAAGGGGGCAGAGGATGGTCACTTTCTTGCCCTTGGCCCGGATGTCATCCAATGCAGCGGCGATGAGGGTGGTGGCGATCCCGTGATGCTGATAGCGGTTCTGCACTGCGGTGTGGGTCAGCACGAGCCGGGGACCCTCCCGCTCGTACAGCAAGGTGCCGACGATTTCGTCCCCCACCAGTGCGTCGTACGTCTGGCTCTCGGGGTTGTCGCGCACCACGAGGCCCGGGGTGCTCGAGTGCGCCGCAGGATCGGAACTCCCCGCGGCAGAAGCAGCGGCATCGGCACCCTCCGCGCCGGCACTCCCCGCCCCAGAACTCTCGGCGTCGGGAAAGAACTGCGATGTCTCGTCCACCACGTACGTCTCGACCACCCGACTGTCGAGACGCGGCACGATCTGATCGAGCACGAGGTCGTTGTAGTGCGAGGTGGCTCTGTGCGCGGTGAACGCATCAAGCGAGGCGTAGCGCTCCAGCAGCACGAGCTTCCGCTCGTCGTCGAGCTCGCGGTAGGTGGCGAACGACAGGTTGCCCGGCTCGGCCCGGGTGGCGTCGACCAGTTGGGTGAGGAGCGACTCCACTTCGAGCTCGTTGCCGAACGTCACCGTGTAGCGGGCTATTACTTGGAGCTGGGTCATGCGTGGAAGCTACCCGGCTCGGCCCCGCGGGCGGGCGTGAAAGCTACTCGGCCCAGGCTCGGGACCGCTCTACGGCGCGCTGCCAGCCGGCGTAGACGGCGTCGGTCAGCTCGACCGGCAGCTCGGGCTCGAAGCGGGCCTCGGCCGCCCAGAGGCCGGCGAGTTCGTCGGGCGAACCCCACATCCCCTCGGTCAGGCCGGCCAGGGTGGCGGCGCCCAGTGCGGTCGATTCGGTCGACCGCGGGCGCGAGACGGGCATCCGGCTCTGCTCCGCCTGGAGCCGGAGGAGGAGGTCCATGACGGCCGCGCCCCCGTCGGCCCGCAAGGCCGACAAGGGGTAGGCCGAGGCGGCACTCATGGCATCGGTCATGTCGCGGACCTGGTACGCCATGGCCTCCACACAAGCCCGGGCCAGCTGGGCCCTCCCGGTGCCGCGGGTGATGCCGGTGATGGTCCCCCGGGCGGACGGGTCCCACCAGGGGCTGCCCAGGCCGGTGAGCGCGGGCACGAACGTGACGCCGCCGCTGTCGGGTACCGACTCGGCCAACGGGCCGATCTCTGCCGCACTCTGGATCAGCCCGAGCCCGTCGCGCAGCCATTGGACGGCGGCGCCGGAGACGAACGTCGACCCCTCGAGCGCATAGGCGACGGGGGCCCGTCCGATCCGATTCGCCCCCGGCTCGGGCTGCGTTCCCGCCCCCGCTCCCGCCCCCGCTCCCGCTCCCGCGTGTGCCCCGAGGTCCCAGGCCACGCTGACGGTGAGCCCGTCGGGCGCCGCCGGCCGGTCCGGACCGGCGTTGGCGAGCACGAAGCTGCCCGTCCCGTAGGTGACCTTGACCATGCCGGGGTCGATGCACGCCTGTCCGAACAGTGCAGCCTGCTGGTCGCCCAGCACTCCCGAGACCGGGACCCCGTGCAGGACGGCGCCGGCCGGGCCGAGGTCGGGGAGGTGCGCCAGGCCGAAGAGTCCCGCCGACGGCCGCACCTCGGGCAGGGTGTGCGGCGGCACGTCGAAGAGCGCGCAGAGGTCGGCGGACCAGGCGAGAGTGGCCGTATCGAGCAGCATGGTGCGGCTGGCGTTGGAAGGGTCCGTGGCGAACTGGCCCCCCTCGGTCCCCCCGGTCAGGTTCCACAGCAGCCAGCTGTCGACGGTACCGAAGGCGAGGTCGGGTGAGCGGGGGGAGAGGCCCAGATCTCCGTGGCGGAGGAGGTAGGTGATCTTCGTGGCGGTGAAATACGGGTCGAGTATCAACCCGGTCCTCTCCCGCACCATGGGGAGATGGCCCTCGTGCTCGAGTGCGGCGCAGAGGTCGGCCGTGCGCCGGTCCTGCCAGACGATGGCCCGGTGCAGCGGCCGGCCGTCGGAGCGGTCGAAGGCGACCAGCGTCTCGCGCTGATTGGTGATCCCGATGGCCGCCACGGTGCCCCCCGCCTCGGCGAGACGCTTCCCGACCTCGGCCAGCGTGGTGCACACGGCGTCCCAGATCTCGACAGGATCGTGCTCGACCCAGCCCGGGCGGGGGAAGTACTGGGTGATCTCGCGGTACGCCGCGTCGACCACGCGGGCCTGCTCGTCCACCACCAGTGCCCGTACCCCGGTCGTCCCGGCATCGATCGCCACCGCGTAGCCCATGGCGGGGAGGCTAGTGAGGCCGGGAATCCAGCGTCTTTTGGGCGCCGGCCCGAGTCCCGCCCGAGCCCGGATCGAGGCCGCCCCGAGCCCGGCCCGAGGCCGGATTGCCCCCTGGTCGAGCCCCGACTAGCCCCCTGCGGAAGCCCTGCCGGAGCGGAATGGGGGTGTCGGGCGCCGGGGGACGGGGGTGGCCGCGCAAACCTTCGCGAGCACCCCATGACCTGCGCTGATGGGGGTGCACTTGCTTGACAAGGGCGTAACTACAGTGCTGTAATGAACACAGCATCTCGTGTCCTCGGGGCGGGGCAACCACTACATGTTGTGGTTAGGCTTGAGACCACCTCCCCCGAGCGCTGGATGACGACATAGGCAGAGTCGCCAGTCCAGACACTCGGGGCTGGCGTCGCTGTCGCTCCAAGACAGCCCACACAGGAGGATCTCACGGTTATGGCAATCGCCCCTCAGCGATCCGGTATTGGCATCAGGCGTCACTTCACCACTGCCGGTGTGCATCCTTATGACGAGGTGCGCTGGGAGCGGCGCGATGCCCGCATCACGAACTACCGGGACGGCAAGGTGGCCTTCGAGCAGCTCGACGTCGAGGTGCCGGAATTCTGGAGCCTGAACGCCACCAACATCCTGGCTCAGAAGTACTTCCGTGGGACGTTGAACACCGGTGAGCGTGAGTGGTCGCTGAAGCAGGTGGCCGACCGGGTGGCCGACACCCTGACCGCGTGGGGGCTGAAGGACGGCTACTTCGTGGACCATGAGGAGGCCGAGGTCTTCAACCACGAGCTCAAGCACCTGATCATCCACCAGAAGGCGGCCTTCAACTCTCCGGTCTGGTTCAACATCGGCGTCCCGGGTGTGCCGCAGCAGGGTTCCGCGTGCTTCATCCTGTCGGTGGAGGACGAGATGGACTCCATCCTCAACTGGTACACCGAGGAGGGGATCATCTTCAAGGGCGGTTCGGGGGCCGGGGTCAACCTGTCGAAAATCCGCTCGTCGCACGAGCTTCTCAAGGGCGGCGGCACGGCGTCCGGCCCCGTCAGCTTCATGCGCGGTGCGGACGCGTCGGCCGGCACCATCAAGTCCGGTGGCAAGACACGTCGCGCCGCCAAAATGGTCATCCTCGACATCGACCACCCCGACGTGGAGGACTTCATCTGGTGCAAGGCCATCGAGGAGCGCAAGGCGCGCGTCCTGCGCGACGCCGGCTTCGACATGGACCTCGACGGGGCGGACAGCCACTCGACGCAGTACCAGAACGCCAACAACTCGGTGCGCGTGACCGACGAGTTCATGGAGGCCGTGATCGACGGGCGCGACTGGCACCTCCTGGCGCGCACCGACGGCTCTGTCATCCGCACGGTTCCCGCCCGCGACCTGTTCCGCCAGATCGCCCACTCGGCCTGGGAGTGCGCCGACCCCGGCCTCCAGTACGACACCACCATCAACAAGTGGCACACGGCCCCGTTGACCGGAAAGATCAACGGAAGTAACCCTTGCTTCCCGGGCTCGGCCAAGGTCCACACCGACAAGGGTCTCATCGCCTTCTCCGAACTGCTGGAGCGGGCCAACGCCGGGGAGAGCTTTGGCATCTACACCCACGACGCCACCAATCCCGATGAGCCGACCGAACAGATGCTGATCACCTCCCCCGAGGCGTTCATGATCACCGGCTTCAACGACATCGTCCGTCTGCGCCTGGACAACGGGGTCGAGCTCCGCTGCACACCGACGCACAAGATCTTCACCGCCAATAGGGGCTATGTGGAGGCGCGACAGCTCACCTTCAGCGACGAGGTGAAGCTTCTCAACCTCGAAGCCCCGGCGGTGAACGCCGACCCGGGCCTGCCCGTGTCATCGGATCCGGCCGATTACTGGACGAAGTGGGACAAGGGCCAGCCGCTGCGCTTCCCCGACATGTGGTCGGACGAGTTCGCCCACTATCTCGGGTGGGTGATCGGCGACGGCTCGACCTCGGGCACAACCGTTGCCACCATTTACGGGAGCCAGGAGGACCGCGAGGAAATCCTGCCGGCCCACGCCGAACTGCTCGACTGGATCAATTGTGAGCGGCCGATCAAGGTCTCCGAGCAGGCTAACGGCACGGCTCAACTCCGGCTGTCCCGGCGCGCCTTCAAGGGTTTTCTCGAGGCACTCGGCGTGCCCTCAGTCAAGGGACCGGAGAAGAGCATCCCGTGGTCGATCGAGCAGGCGCCGGCAGAGACGGTCGCCGCATTCCTGCGGGGCTTGTTCGACGCTGACGGGTGTGTGGTGACGAGAGCTCAGGGTCGCTACGTAGGTCTGGGCTCGAGCTCTCCGGAGCTCCTGCGCGGTACCCAGAAGCTGCTGAGCACCTTCGGCATCATGAGCCACATGTACCAGACCAAGAAGGCGGCACGCGACGGCGGGTTCTCTTACACCAACACTGCGGGCGAGACGACAACGTACGGCAATTCGTCGATGTACGACCTCCGCATCACGTCGGAATCCATTGTCCGCTTCGCTCAGCACATCGGCTTCACACTGTCTCGCAAGGCGGCCCTGCTGCGCAGTGTGGTCGTCGATGCACCCAGGAAGCCGTACACGGCTCGGACCACAGCACACTTGCTGGAGCGCACCAATGACGGCGTGGAGCTCACCTACAACCTCTCCGAGCCCCGCAACCACTCGTACGTGGTGGATGGGGTAGTTGTACGCAATTGTTCCGAGTACCTTCATTTGGACAACTCGGCGTGCAATCTCGCCTCCATGAATTTGCTCAAATTCCTCAATGAAAACGACGAATTTGACGTCGAAGGCTTCAAGGCTGGCGTGTCTGTCATGTTCACCGGACAGGAGATCATCGTCGGCAACGCCGACTACCCGACCGAGAGGATCGGTGACACGACGCGCGCCTTCCGCCAACTGGGTATCGGGTACGCCAACCTCGGCGCACTGCTTATGGCCCAGGGACTGCCCTACGACTCGGACGCCGGACGGGCGTGGGCCGGCGCCATCACCGCACTGTTGACCGGGCACGCCTACGCCACGTCGGCTCGCACCGCCGCACGCATGGGGCCGTTCTCCGGCTTCCATGACAACGCCGAGGCCATGATCAAGGTGCTGCGCATGCACCAGGCCGAGGCATCGCGCATTGACGAGGAGGTTGTCCCGCCCGAACTGCTCTCGGCCGCCCAGGAGTCGTGGGACGAGGCTGTTGAGCTGGCTGAGCAGTACGGCGTTCGTAATGCGCAGGCTTCTGTGCTGGCCCCGACGGGTTGCCTCGTCGGTGGCACGCTCCTGTCGACCAGCCGGGGACTCGTTCGACTCCACTCGCTGGGCGATCCGGAAGGCGCGAAGTGGCAGGAATTGGGCGTCCAGGTCGCCACCGACGAGGGACCGCGGGAGGCGACGAAGTTCTTCGTCAACGGCCTCGAGCCGGTGGTCACGGTCGACACCGCCCGCGGCCATCGGGTCCAGGGGACGACGATGCACCGGATCAAGGTGGTCGACCCGGCTTCCGGAGAGTGGGTCTGGCGTCGATTCAGCGATGTGCGGCCCGGCGACCTCGTGCCGCTGGCGTTGGGTTCGTTGCTGGGCGAGTCCCAGGACGTGGCGCTGCCGCCGCTCGCCGAGGCGTACTGGACGGGGGAGCACCACGTCCAGGTTCCGCGCCACATGACCCCGGCGCTGGCCGAGATCGTCGGCTACTTCATGGGCGACGGCTCACTGCACAGCCGTGGTCTGCGCTTCTGCGTGGCCAACACCGACTTCGACGTGATCGAGCGGTTCCAGATGCTGGCAAAGGAGTGCTTCGGGATTCCGGTCAAGGTGACGCCGCAGAAAGGGTACGCCGAGGTGCGTATCGACTCGGTCCGTCTTGCCCTGTGGTGGGAGGCGTGTGGATTCGCCAAGCGTCCGCCGACGGAGGGCCATGCCGGCAAGGGATATGTCGCCCATATTCCTGATGCCGTCCTTCATTCGAACGACCGTGAGGTGTACGTGGCGTTCCTGCGTGGGCTTTACGAGGCCGATGGGGATACCAGTGCCGGGTATCCGACTCTGAAGAACACATCGGTCCAGATGGTCAGGGACAGCCAGACGATGCTTCTCGCGCTGGGATTTCCCACCACGCTCTCTGTAAGGGATCGAACGGAGCACTCCAGTTGGGGCAAGGCTCCGATCGCAGTGCTGCGGACTCTCAACGCCTCGTACAGCGCCAGGTGGCTCGAGGAGGTCGGCTTCATGAGCGACCGGAAGAACGCTGGCGTCCATGTGGCCGACGAGGCCGTCGCCCAGACCGGTCGCCACGACCACGTGCCACTGACGCGGGCACTAGTCGACCGGCTTGCCCCGGACAACGACAGGCTCCGCAAGGTTCTGCTCATGGAGCAGTCGCGGGGCCGGGTGAGCCGGCGCATCGCCACCGAGCTCTTCGCGCGGACCGGCGATGCCGAGCTCGGGCACCTGCTCGGGTTCTTCTACGACACCGTGCAGTCGGCCGAGCTCGATGGCGAGGAGTTCACCTACGACGTGTCGGTTCCCGAGAACGTGACGTACGTCGCAAACGGCTTTGTGAGCCACAACACCATCGGCTTGCTCATGGACTGTGACACCACCGGTGTCGAGCCCGACCTGGGTCTGGTCAAGACCAAGAAGCTGGTCGGCGGCGGCACCATGTCGATCGTCAACCAGACGATTCCCCGTGCGCTGGTCAAGCTCGGATACGGACCCGATCAGGTGTCCGAGATCGTGATGTACATCAACGAGCACATGTCGATCCTCGGCGCGCCGCACATCGCACCCGAGCATCTGGCGGTCTTCGCCTGCTCCATGGGTGACAACACCATCCACTACTCGGGACACATCCGCATGATGGGCGCGGTCCAGCCCTTCATCAGTGGTGCCATCTCCAAGACGGTCAACCTGCCCGAGGACGTCACCGTTGAGGACATCGAGCAGCTGCACATCGACGCCTGGCGGCTGGGGATCAAGGCGGTGGCTGTCTACCGGGACAACTGCAAGGTGGCCCAGCCTCTTTCGACCACCAAAATGGCGGGCGCGGAGAAGGGTACGGATCTGCCCGCTGAGGCCATGGGTGGCGACATCGCCCCCCCGGGGTCGGCGGCCGAGGCCAAGGACCGCGCCGCGGCCGCCCGCATCGCCGAGCTCGAGGCGGCGCTCCTGCACGAGCAGGAGCGCAAGAACGAGTCGGTCGTCGTGGGCGCGGTAAGGGAGCGCCTGCCCCGCCGCCGCAGCTCCAAGACGTTCGCCTTCAGGGTAGCCGACTGTGAGGGCTACGTCACGGTCGGCGAGTACGAGGACGGCCGACCGGGCGAGGTCTTCATCAACGTCTCCAAGCAGGGCTCGACCCTGGCCGGCATTATGGACGCCTTCTCCATTTCGCTCAGCCTGGGTCTCCAGCACCAGGTCCCGTTGGCCACGTACGTGCGCAAGTACACCAACATGAAGTTCGAGCCGGCGGGTATCACCGACGACCCCGAACTGCGCATCGCCACCAGCCTGGTCGACTACATCTTCCGCCGGATCGCCCTGGACTACCTCTCGGTCGACGAGCGGACCGAGCTCGGGATCCTGTCCACCTCCGAGCGCATGCAGCCCACGCTGCCCGGCGTCGAGGAGATGGCCACCCCGTCGGTCGGACTCTTCGATGACGGCCCTGTCACGGGTGCCGGAACGGGTGGCATTGCTCCAGTCGCCCCCCAGGCGGCGCCCGTCTCGTACGGTGGCATCTATCCTCTGGCCCGGGCCGAGCAGCGTGACGCCCCGTACTGCTACAGCTGCGGCAACGCCATGCAGCGCGCCGGCTCGTGTTACGTGTGTGCCAGCTGCGGGACCACCAGCGGGTGTTCATAGCGAGGATGGTCGTTTAATGTTCCTGAGCAGCGGTTCAACGATGTTCCGCTGTCGGTCGGCAGAGTCCCAAAATCGGTCAGCAGGAGATTGTGCGGGTTCCCCTGGGGGGTTACAACGAACCTTGGAGAGTTTTGACTGCTAGGTCGGGATTCGGAGTTCGTACTGATGCCAACGAAGTTCTCAGCGATGAGGAGCTCGTTGAGTCCCTGCGCGCCGGCGAGGTGTGGAACAGAAGTCGTGAACTCAGAGACATAGCTGGATGGGTTGACTTTCGGTACTCATCCGGCGAGGCGATAAACGTGCTTCGGGCAAGGGCGGCGATTTTTCCCTCTCATGCCAACACCTATCCGTTTCCACTCCCAAAAGAGTCGGGGGGTCGTCGCACCTTGCTGTACTGCGATCCCTACGATGAAGCTGTCTACCGTGCTGTGGTCGGCCGAGTAGCGGGTCGGATTGATTTTGGCCTTAGCGACGGCGTTGAGTCCTATCGCGTCCGTTCGTTGCATCCGACTTGGAGGCTGCGCAACTTCCGGTACGGCGACTCGGCCTGTCGGAAACGGGCACATGCGTTTGCTGGATCCGACCTGTTTGGAGCCTTGGTCAAATTCGACGTCAAGGAGTACTACCCATCGATCGACGTCGACCACCTGGCGGTGACCTTGGTATCGGAGTTTGGTTGTCCAGATGGGTCAGTTAGGCGGATTGTTGACCTATTAGGTGACTGGCAAGTGAATTGGGGTGTTCGGGGAGTCCCTGTAGGTCCCGAGGCATCAGGACTCCTTGGCAACGCAATGCTGGCGCCATTGGACAGAGCTCTCAAGGAGGAGGGAATCGGCTTCAGTCGATTTACTGATGACGTCACCCTGTACTTGAGTCCCAATCAAAAGTGGGAAGCAGTTCGAGATATGGTCGTCGATGTCTTGGGTTCAATGGGACTCGAACTGAATGACAAGAAGACCGTCCACGTAACCGATCCGCTTGAGGCTCGGCTTCATGCGGGCGACGACGCCATCCTCGATCGACTGGCATCATTGCTCAAGGAGGACCCGAGAGCTGGCAGTGATCGAGTGCGTTGGCTTTTCGACATTGAGGTAGAACGGCCAAGGCCGAGCTGGCGCCGGATACGCTTTGCCTTAAGGACATTCACGAACCGTGCCGATCCCCACGGACTTGATGCCATTTACAACGACGGCCGACTTTGGAGCGTCGCTCCAGGACATTGTGGTGACTACCTGACGCGAATGATTGAAAGGGGACACTGCGACGTGGAGTGGTTGATCGAGCAGGCGACTACGAAGCCGACTTCTGGCACCGCGGCCACTCGGTACCACCAACTTCTGGCGCTCCGCTCCGAAGGACGGCTACCGGCATCTCTTGGCGATCATCTTCGTGAAGTCGCGCTCAGCACTCTCGGAATGTGGTTACCCATCCGTGTCGCTGCCGCTGACCTGTTGGCAAAAACCCAGAAATGGACTCCAGGTGAAGCCCTGGCTGCGGCTCGTGAGGTGGGATCGGTCCACCTCCAACGGGCCTTCGTTCTTTCCCTGCGTCATGGAAGAACTCCGAAAGCCAAGGAGTTGGCCAAGATGCGGACCTATGAGGCGTGTCTGCCCGCTTTGAAGTACTTACAAAATCAACGGGCATACAGCAACTGACCCTCCGACTAAGAGGCCCTCGCCCTATCGCCCGATCGACCATGAGTCACTGTCTGCAATTGCCCTGTCAACCCACCTTTCGGAGAAATGGAGGCCGTTGACTAGGCCCGCCAGCTCGCCGGAATTTCACGGCTGCCCCTGAATGGATGGCCATCTACACCCAGTGAGAATCCCAGCCGGGTGACGCTTGGGCTGCTCGTGACCGCGCAAGTCGTTCGTCTCCGCGAACTGGCAGACTTGCCTCCATGGATGTCCACCTCGTCGACGGTACGTACGAGCTCTTCCGACACTTCTACGGCCAGCCGCCTCGTGAGGCTGACGACGGGAGCGAGATAGGAGCCGCCCGCGGCGTGGTCATGTCGGTGTTGAGCATGGTGGCCGACGGGGCCACTCACGTCGGGGTGGCCACGGATCACGTCATCGAGTCGTTCCGCAACGACCTGTGGCCCGGCTACAAGACTGGGGACGGCATTGATCCTGCGCTGCGCTCCCAGTTCGAGATCCTCGAGACGTCGTTGCAGGCGTTGGGCGTCGGCGTCTGGCCCATGGTGGAGCTCGAGGCCGATGATGCGCTGGCATCGGCTGCCGCAGTGGCGGCGAAGGACCCGGAGGTGAAGCAGGTCTTCATCTGCACCCCCGACAAGGACCTGGCCCAATGCGTCGTCGACGACCGGGTGGTGCAATTGGACCGGCGGAAGAACACCGTCTCGGACGAGGCGGGCGTGTGGGCGAAGTTCGGCGTGGCGCCCAAATCCATCCCCGACTGGCTCGGCCTTGTTGGCGACACTGCCGACGGCTTCCCGGGACTGGCCGGGTGGGGAAAGCGATCGGCCTCGGTGGTGTTGGCCCATTACGGGAGCATCGATGACGTCCCCGACGCCCTATCGGCCTGGGATCCGAAAGTGCGCCAAGAGCTGCGCGGCGCGGCGAAGTTGGCCGAGCGACTGGCGACCGAGCGAGAGTTGGCGCTCTTGTTCAAGGACATCGCCACCCTTCGCACCAAGCCCCCGGTGCTCGCGAACGTGGCCTCGTTGCGCTGGCGGGGGCCGAAGAGCGACTTCGAAGAGGTGTGCCGACACTTCAGGGATCCGGCGTTAGCCGACCGTGCCGCCGCCCTGGGGGCACGGACTTGACGGACTGACGGCGGGGTCCGGCGCGGACGTGAGCGAGCTTGCGCGCTGATCTCACGTGGCGTAATCATGCAGTCCCCGGCGCAGTGGGTTGCTGGGACGGAAATGGGTGGGTGATGAGTCTCCGAGAAGCGAGCGACATCGACGGGCTCTTTCGTCTCGATGGCCGGGTGGCGATCGTGACGGGTGGCACCAGGGGAATCGGACGGGCGATTGCACAAGGGTTCGGCCTCGCTGGGGCTCGCGTGGTGATAGCGAGTCGAAAGCCCGAGGCCTGTGCCGAGACCGAAATAGCGTTACGTGAATTGGGAATCGACGCGGCGGGACTGGCCTGTCACATGGGCTCGCTGGACGATGTTCGAGCGTTGGTGACGTTCACCAGCGAGAGGTTCGGCGCCATTGACATCGTCGTCAACAACGCGGCAAATGCTCTGGCAGAGCCCGTTGGCGCCTTCACCGAGTCGGGATTCACCAAGTCGATGGACGTCAACCTAAAGGGCCCTGTCTTCTTGATCCAAGAGGCCCTTCCGTACTTGCGCGCCTCCAACCATGCGTCTGTCATCAACGTGGTCTCCGCTGGTGCCTGGTTGTTCTCCGCCTCTGTGGCCCACTATGCCGCGGCCAAGTCAGCCATGGTCTCCTACACCAAGGCCATCGCCGCCAGCCTGGCTCTCGAGGGTATTCGAGTGAACGCTCTCGCCCCGGGGACCGTCGACACCGACATGGTGCGCGCCAACGGTCCCGAGGTGGCCGCCTCCATGGCGAGAGCGGGTCTGTTGCAGCGGGCTGCGACGGCGGAGGAAATGATCGGACCGGCACTCTTCCTCGCCTCTGATGCCTCTAGCTTCGTCACCGGAACCGTCATCCACGCCGACGGGGGCCTGGTGGCTCGTTAGGAGGGGCTCGCTGCAGCCACTCTCACCCCGGCGTGACGAGCCCGTGGTCGTAGGCGTACCGCACGGCTTCGGCACGGTTGCGGGCGTGGATTTTGGCGAAGAGGTGGTTGATGTGGCTCTTCACCGTCGCCTCGGAAATGAAGAGCGCCTCGGCGATTTCGGCGTTGCTCTGTCCGGCCGCGATGGCGCGGAGCACATCCGCCTCCCGCGGTGTCAGGTCGTCGGGGAGGGGCGCCTCCGGCGGCGCTGACGGCGCGGTCGGCGCCGACGGCGCCGTCGCTACTGATTCGACCAGGACGCCCGCCGATGCCGTTCCTACCCCCGTGCCCGCACCTTGGCCCGTGCCCGCAGGTGACGCGGCCCGCAACAGGCTTGCGTGGACCAGTGGGTCGAGCACGGCTTGGCCGGTCGCGGCCGAGCGGACCGCCAGCGCGATCTGCTCGCGCCCCGCATCCTTGGTGAGGAAGCCGAGCGCTCCGGCCTCGAGCGCACCCATAATGCTGGCGTCGTCGGCGAAGGTCGTGAGGACCACGACCTTCACGTCGGGCAGCTCGGCCGCCAAGCGGCGGGTCGCCGCCACCCCGTCGACATTGGGCATGCGCAGGTCCATCAGGACCACCGCGGGGGACAGGCGGTGAGCAAGTTCGACCGCCTCCTCGCCGTCGGCGGCCAACCCCACGACTTCGAAGCCGGATACCGCGTCGAGCACGGTGGCCAGCGCCTCGCGCACGGCCCGCTGGTCGTCGGCCACCACTATCCGCAGGGGAGAGGCGCCGTCGCTCATGCGGTTTCCTGCGCCCGCGCCTGTACGTGCGCCTCGGGTACGCTGAGCGTGACCGCCCATCCCGGCCCCCGAGGGCCAGCCTTCAACGACGCCCCTATCAACTCGGCCCGTTCCCGCAGCCCGTCGATCCCATAGCCGCCCCCGGTGTGGGCGAGCGGTCCGGGGGCGTGGCCGTTTTGGCAGCCGGTGTCGGTCACGGTCAGCACGACCGCGCCAGGGCTGAAGGCAAGATGCACCGTTGTCGTGGATCCCGGGGCATGTTTGACGGCATTGGTCAACCCTTCTTGTGCGGTGCGCCGCAGCGCCACCGATACCTCAGCCGGAACCGGCCGCGCCGCGCCGGTTATCTCCAACGTCGCTCCCGGCGTGGCCTCAATGAGGTGGCGCAACGCGTCGATGAGAGGTGGGGGATCGGCACGCAGGGAGCCGACGGCCTGCCGGGCCTCGTTGAGCCCTTCGACTGCGAGGGAACGGGCGCGGGCCAGGACCTCGACGGCCCTGTCGTGATCCGGCGTCTCGCTGCTCAGCACTGCGTCCAGCGCATCGAGCTGGAGGACCAGCGCACCGAGGCTGTGGGCCAGGATGTCGTGGATCTCGCGCGCCGCGTTGGCCCGCTCGGCCAGGCCGGCGGCCCGGGCGTGCTCCTCCCGGGCCCTTTCGGCGTCGGCGAGGCGCAGCTCGGCCTCCTCGGCCCGCAGCACGTACTGCTTGCGGCCGGCCGCGGCCAGGAATCCCACCACGGCCACGGCGCCCAGGCTGACGTTGCTGGTGCTCTGATCGGCGGCGAGGACACTGAGGGCGGTGGTCAGCACGGCGACGGCGGTGACCACCGCACCCGGGCCGAACTCGAAGCGGCCGCCCGCGCTGAGCCCGACGAAGATCAGCAGGATCGCCGTGCCCACGGTGGGCTCGTACCCTGCCACCACACCGCCGCCCAGTGCCGACAGCACGGTGACGGAGCGCATGGCGGACATCCCGTCGGGGGCCAGCGTGAGCGCGACCTGGGTGGCGGCGACCACCGTCAGGCTGATGAGGATCACCAGCCCGTGTCCCGAGAGGGTCGGGTGGGGCCGGCCGATGAAGGAGGTCCCGACGATGATCCCGACGCCGACCAGCCGGGTGGCCCGGACATAGCGGTCCCCCGACGAGAGGAGGTAGATGTTGCGCGAGCTCCCGCTCACCGGATCGGGGGCCAGGTGGTGGGCCGGCCGGACTTGCGCACGGTCCCACGGTACTGCCCGTCTCCCGGGCCGCCCGGTGTGCCCGGTCCCGCTGCTGCCCCGGGTCCGGCCCACGATCCCGGTCCGGCCGCGGTAAGCGACTGGGAACGGAACCACACCACTGCGGCTTCTCCGAGCAGGGTGAGCCCGAGGCTCAACAAGATGGAGCTGGTCAGTGCGGCCGTGGTGCCACCGGCCGCCACCCCCACTGCATCGAGCGCCAACTTGGCGAGCACGTTGCCGGCGAAGACCGCCACCGAGGTGGCGCTCCAGCTCATGAACGGTGACCCGTTCACCAGGGTGACCCGGTCGAACTTGCCGCGCAGGAGGCCGAGGCCGAGGGAGAGAGCGGCACCGGCGGCGATCACCGCGATGTCGATGCTGTTCACCTTGGCGTGGGTCACGTTCTGCAGTCCGATGACGCCCACGACGATGGGAAGGAGGAAGAGCCTCTTGGGCTCTCGAACCGCCTCACCCCGCACCCGCTTGGCGAGCACGAACACGATGAGGGCGGCGGCGATGGCAATGGTGGTGACGGTCATCTCAGACCGCCAGCGCTTTGGCGGACCCGCTGCGCACCTGGTTGCGGCCGACGGCGAGGCGGATGGTCCGGGTGACCGCCATGGCAACGGCCATGAAGATGAGGGCGTCGGTGAGGGCGTCGACCGTGATCCCGTTGGTGACCAGCCAGTGGCCGAGCTGGGAGTGGTACCAGTGGTTGGCACCGTAGGTGAAGAGCAGCCGGGCGCCGATGACGACAGCCCAGAAGGCTCCGTAGGCCGCGCCGGCGACGCTCATGCTCTGCTGGGTGGCGTCGTCGTAGGTGATCTTCATCAGACCGGCTGCCGCAACGAGGCCGAGCAGGGCGCCGAGACCGGCCAGGGCGATCTCGAGTATCTCGCCGTTGCCTGCGGTGGCCGGGTGGGCGATAAAGAGCGGGATGATGCCGGCGGCCAGCAACAGGGGTCGCAGAATCCGGAAACGGGTGATCTTGCGGTGGCCGAGATCGGCTTCGAGCACTGCGAACAGCACTGCGATATTCACGATGAGCACGTCAGTTGGCATGGGAGCCACCTTTCGATTGGGGTACCCCTTAACCGTCACATTTGAGGACCCGAATCGAATCGGCCGGTGGGTGGCTCAGCAGGTGGATTCGCCGCGGTGGAGCTCCACCCGTGGGTGGAGGACGTAGTGTGCGGGCCTCGTCATCCACAGAGGCCTCGCGCTGCAAAAAGGGGCCTCGCCAGAGGGGAAGGTCGATGAGCTCTCGGGCAAAATTGTGCAGTGCGCAGTCGGCCTTCGTCGTGGCCGTCGCGGTGGCCCTTGTCGTGGCCGTTGTGCCGGTGGCGACGGCCTCGGCCGCTTCGGGCGGCTCGTCCATCTGCAAGGCCTACAAGGCCGAAGAGGAGAAGGTGGTGAAGGCGAGCGCGGCGCTGGCCAGGGCAGAGGATTCGAGCAACTGGGCGGTCATCAAGAAGGACCTGCTCACCGGATTCAAGGGGGAGTCGGGCGCGGAGGAGCACTTTGACGGCTACCTGAGCGGTGCTTCCTCCAAGGTGAAGTCGGCGGCAGCCGTGGTCCTCAAGCTCGATGGAACGTTCAAGACGATTGCGCAGAGCTCATCGAGCCTCACCGCGTACGAGACCGGGATCAGCGAGGCGCAGGAGACGCCGCAGGTGAAGTCGGCGTTCAAAGTGTTGGATTCCTATACGACCAGGCGGTGCGGGTCGACTGTGTTCAACAACTGAAAGGCGGCGCCTATGCGTCGAGCTCGGACAGGACCTCTCCGATGATCTTGGTCGTCTGGTGGGCCGAGAGCGGCGCGCCGCCCTCGGCCTCGGCCACCTCGGCCGCGAAGTCCTCGACGGCGTGCACCCCTCCCACGAGAACGTGTCGCAACGCCTCCCCGCTGGCCTCGGGATCCTCGAGGGCCTCGACCGCCGGGGCGACGGGCCCCTCCGGCGAGGTCGCCACGGCGTGGATCAGGGTCATGGCCTCCTGGCGCCCGCTGACCGTCGAGACGGATGGCTCGCGATCGGGGTTCTGTTGGAGGTCCCAGGCGGAGAGCGCCTCGTCGTAGCCGCCCTCGCCGGGATGGAGGAGACGCGTCGTAGGGACGGTGGCGGTTTCGGCGGCGCCGTCGGCGGCGCTGCCGACGGCGTCACCCGCCGTCGCTCCCTCGCCGTCGCTCCCGTGACGCCGTGGAGGTTCCACGGGGACGACGAGGGTGCCGTCGGCGTTGCGGACGATATCCATGGGGTGCTTCTCCTTGCGTCATGACGCTGGCGCGCGCCCAGATCCTGTCCATACCCACAAACGCGCTCCGGTATCCCTGCCCGGTCCGAGGCCGGACCGGGCAGCCCCGCGAACGTGGGCGCGAAACCGGGATCGGCCCTCCTCATGGCTCCCTATAGTGGGCCCATGTCCCTTTCAGGAGAGTACGAACCCAGCCCGAGCGAGTGGGTGAGCAACCAGGTGGCCGAGTACGAGGCGTCAGGCGGTGCGAAGGGGAACACCCTTCTCGACACCGGAATGCCGGTGATCATCGTCTCCACGCGCGGCAACAAGAGCGGAAAGGTGCGCAAGACCCCGCTCATGCGCGTCGAGCATGACGGGGAGTATGCCCTGGTCGCCTCCAAGGGTGGCGATCCCAAGCACCCCGTGTGGTACTACAACTTGCTTGCTGCTCCCGACGCCGTGGTGATCCAGGACGGGCCAGAGCCGTTGGAGGTCTCCGTGCGCGAGGCCAGCGGCGACGAGAAGCGGGAGTGGTGGGACCGGGCCGTGGCGGCCTACCCGCCCTATGCCGAGTATCAGACCAAGACGGACCGCCAGATCCCACTGTTCATCGCCACCCCCAAGGGCCACTGAGCCGAACTCAACCGGCGAAGTCCCAGCTTTCGCCCTTCTCGTAGTGGGCCAGCACATTCTTGGCGATGAGGATCCGGTGCACCTCGTCGGGGCCGTCGGCGATGCGCAGGGTGCGTGCCGTCAGGTACATGCCGGACAGGGGGAGATCGCTCGATACGCCGGCGGCGCCCCAGACCTGTATGGCCCGGTCGACCACCCGGGCGTAGGCCGCCGGCACGAAGACCTTGATGGCCGAGATTTCCGTGCGCGCCTGGGGATCGCCCTGGTCGACCTTTTCGGCGGCGTGGATGGTCATGAGGCGCGCCGCCTGCAGGTCCATGTAGCTGTCGGCGATGAATCCCTGCATGAACTGCTTGTCCTTCAGCAGCCCGCCGTGCACCTCGCGCGTGAGAATGCGCTCGACCATCAGGTCGAAGGCCCGCCACATCTGGCCGATCGAGTTCATGCAGTGGAAGATCCTCCCGGCACCGAGGCGGTCCTGCGCGGCGCGGTGGCCGTCGCCGACCTGGCCGAGGACGTTCTCGTTGGGGACCCGGACATTGTCGTAACGGACCTCGCAGTGGTCCGACGATGCGCTCCCCCAGATCCCGATACCGCGCTCGATAATCACGCCGGGGGTCGACGTCGGGACGATGATCTGCATCATCTTTCCCGGACGGTCCTCGCTGCCGGGCTCGGCGGCGCGGCACATCACAATGAAGAAGTCCGCCTCGAGCCCGTTCGACGTGAACCATTTGTGCCCGTTGATGACCCATTCGTCACCCTCGCGCACCGCGCTGGTCCGGATGGAGCGCGGGTCCGAGCCGGCGTTCTCCGGCTCGGTCATGGAGAACCCCGACTGCATGGTGCCCTCGACCAGCGGGAGGAGCCATTTCTCCTTCTGCTCGGCCGTCCCGTACTTGACCAGGACGGACTGGTTGCCCGAGTTGGGGGCGACGACGCCGAAGAGGGAGGCGGCCCCGACGGCGTAGGCCAGGATCTCGTTCATGTAGGCATGCGCCATGAAGTCGATCCCCATGCCGCCGTACTCCTGGGGCAGGTGGGGTGCCCAGAGGCCTTCCGCCTTGACCTTCTTGCGGACATCCTCTCGTAACGCCCGCGCCTCGGCCCGTTCCACGTCGCTCGCCTGGTCGCGGCGCCCGGCCCACATCACCTTCTCGTTGGGCAGGATCTTCTCGTTGACGATGCGAGCGGTACGGATCCGGATGTCGTTGATCTCGTCGCTCAGCCCCGGGATGGGCGTCACGTTGATGGGCATGGTGGTCCCCCTCGGGCTCGTGGTGCGTCGTCGGGCGAGCCTACGCGGAACTCCTCGTGGGGTCTTCGTCCACCACCCAACGACCGGTCAGGGCCCGCTCGTAGCGACCCCGCCCGACGAAGCTGATCGTCCAACGGGCCAGCGCCGCGAACCGGTTCTTGAAGCCGGTGAGGAAGGTCACGTGGACGACGAGCCACAGCGTCCACCCGATGAACCCCCCGACCTGCACGGGGCCGATGTGGGCCACGGCGCGGAAGCGCGAGATCACTGCCAGCGTCCCGAGGTCGCGGTAGTGGAACGGGACCACGGTGGTCTTCCCGCGCACCCGCCGGACGATGGTGTGCGCGGAGTGTGCGCCGGACTGCATGGCCACCTCGGCCAGCGCGGGCAGGTCCTCGAGGGCCATGAGGTCGCCCACGACGAAGATTTCGGGATATCCCGGCACCGAGCAGTCGGGCGCCACGTGCACGCGCCCGGAGCGATCCAACCCGACACCGGTGGCCGACGCCACGAGGGCCCCCAGGGGGGAGGCGCGCGTGCCGGCCGCCCACACCTTGGTCGCCGCCGCCACGCGCACCTTCGTCCCGTCGGACTTGGTCACCTCCACGTCGTCGTCGCCGAAGCCCGTCACCGTGGCGCCCAGGTGGATCTCGACCCCCATCCGGCCCAGGTCGCGTGCCGTCAGCCGTGAGACGCGCTCGCCCATGGCGGCCAGGAGTCGATCCCCGCCCTCGACCAGGACGACGCGGGTCGTGCGGGGATCGACGCGCCGGTAGTTGTGCTGCAGGGCGCGCCGGGAGAGCTCCTTCAGCTGTCCGGCCATCTCCACACCGCTCGGCCCTCCCCCGATCACCACGAAGGTCATCAGGGCCTGACGGCGGTCCTCGTCCCCCTCCTGCTCCGCCCGCTCGAACGCCCCGAAGATCTCCCCGCGCAGGTACAGGGCGTCGTCGAGGGTCTTCATGCCGCAGGCGGCCGCGCGGAAATCGTCGTGACCGAAATAGGAGGTCACCGCGCCGCCGGCCACAATGAGGCTGTCGTAGGAGAACGTGGTCCGGGTACCACCGAGCTCGGCGGCCGTGACCGTGTGCGCGGCGGCATCGATGGCGTCCACCTCGCCCAGGACCACGCTCAGCGAGGGATGGTGGCGCAGGACATCACGGACGGCGGGGGCGATCTGGCCTTCCGACAGGATCCCGGTGGCCACCTGGTAGAGCAGGGGTTGGAACAGATGATGGTTGGTCCGATCGATCAGGGTTACCCGGACCGGCGCCCGGCGCAGGGCCTTGGCGGCGAACAGGCCTCCGAACCCGCAGCCGATGATGACGACGTGGTGACGGGTGTCCCCGGTGGTCGAACTCGCCCCGGTGGTCGAACTCATAGGAACCTCGCCACCACTTCTTCGACGTAGTGCGCCAGCGGGAGCGCCGCCAGCTCCTCCCGTTCTACCCACCGGACCGCATCGGTGGTCCCGTCGCGTTCCGCCCGCAGGGTCCCGCTCCACCGTGCCACCCGGTAGATCAGTCGAACCGTGTGCAGGATCGTCGCCTCGGGGAGGGTGCGCACGTCGGAGAGCACGTCGAGGAGCGGGCCGAGCTCGACCGTCAGCCCCGACTCCTCCTCGAACTCACGGCGCAGCGCGGCCGTCGGGTGTTCCCCGTGGTCCACGCCGCCCCCGGGCAGGAACCATCGTCCCCGGAGGCTCAGCGCGGGTGCGGCGCGGGCGAGGAGGAGGCGGCCCTGCGGATCGACGCAGACGCCGTAGGCGGCGATCCGCTGTCGTTCGGGCACACGAAGATGGTGGCGTGCCCGGCTCGGCGACGCAAAGGCGGGTGCCCCGCTACCCTGGCGCCGGGCCCTGACCGGCCTCTCCGACGAAGGGGGTGGGCGATGGACGTCGCGACGGAGCTCGAGGCCATCCGCCGGTTGAAGTACGCCTACTTCCGCACCCTCGACCTCAAGCAGTTCGACCAGCTCGGGTTGTTGCTGACCGAGGACGCCACCGCGGCGTACGAGGATGCCCAGACCAGCCTGGCCGGGCGCGAGGCGATCGTGACCTGGCTCACCGAGCTGCTGGGCGGCCCGGAGATCGTGACCGAACATCAGGGGCACCACCCCGAGATCGACTTCACATCGGACACCACCGCCACCGGGAGCTGGTACCTCCAGGACCGGGTCATCGTGCCGTCGGCCGATCTCGAAATCGCAGGGACGGCGTTCTACTCCGACCGCTACACCAAGACCGAGGGGAGATGGCGCATCGCCCACACCGGCTACCAGCGGGTCTTCGAGGAACATCGCGTGCACTCCACTTTCGCCGTGCTGTCCTTCACCTCACGGTTCGGCGCTTAAGGGCGCTCGTCCGGGCTGAAGGTGAAGGCAGGGTCGAACAGCGTGGTCGGCGCCAGGACCTTCTCTATCGCCGCCACGAAATCGGGCTCGAGCTCGATCTCCAGTGCCTTGACGTTCTCGGCGATCTGCTCGGGCCGGCTCGCCCCGATGATGGCGCTGCTCACATTCTCGTTCTGGAGCACCCAGGCCAGGGCCACCGTGGCGGGCGTGTAACCAGCTTGGCGGCACAACTCGGCGTACGTGTGGACCGGGCTGAGGACCTCGTCGCGCAGCAGCCAGCTCATCTCCTCAGCCTCGACACCGGTGGCACGCGATCCTTCGAGCGGCGGCGCCCCGGGAAGGTACTTCCCGGTGAGGACGCCCTGGGCCAGCGGCGACCAGACGATCTGGGTCACCCCCTCCTTTTCGGAGACCGGGACCACTTCGGCCTCGATCACCCGCCACAACAGGGAGTACTGGGGCTGGTTCGAAATGATGCGGTCGAAGCCCATCTCGTCGGCCAGGCGGACGGCGTCGGCGATCTGGTCGGCCGTCCACTCCGAGACGCCGACATAGTGCACCTTGCCCTGGCGGACCAGATCGTCGAAGGCGCGCAGGGTCTCCTCCAGCGGGGTGGCGTAGTCGTAGCGGTGGGCCTGGAGAAGGTCGACATGGTCGGTACCGAGCCGCTTCAACGATGCGTGGAGCGCCTCGATGATGTGCTTGCGGGAGAGGCCGCGGTCGTTGGGGTTCGGGCCGGTGGGCCAGTAGACCTTGGTGAAGATCTCGATGGAGTCCCGGCGCACGCCTTTGAGGGCCCGGCCCAGCACGGACTCGGCCCCTCCGATGGCGTAGACATCGGCGGTGTCGAAGGTGGTGATGCCCGCGTCGAGGGCCGCCTTGACACAGGCGACTGCGGCGTCTTCGGCAATCTGGCTGGCGTGGGTGATCCAGTTGCCGTACGAGAGGGCGGAGACGAGCATGCCCGACCGTCCGAGGTGGCGGTAGTCCATGAGTCGGACTGTACCCGGGTGGTCGTACGCTCGCGCGATGGCACGCGGAGAATCCGAGCCCGAGCCCGAGACCGTCGCCGACCCCGCCACCGCTGGGGCCACCGCACAGCTCCCGGTTCCCGGCGCCAGCCTGCGCGTGCACAAGGCGCTGGCCATCCCCATGAGCGAGATCACCTGGCGCGCCACGACCTCGGGCGGGCCGGGCGGGCAGCACGCCAACCGCACGCTCAGCCGGGTCGAGGTGCAGTTCGACGTGGACGGGTCTGCGGTGCTGGGGCCGCGTCAGCGGGCGCGGCTGCACGAGCGTTACGGCCCGGTGATCCGGGCCGCCGCGTCAGAGTCGCGCTCGCAGGCGCGCAACCGCCAGCTCGCCCTGGAGCGGCTGGCCGAGCGGATCGCGGCGGGTCTGCGGGTCGACCCCACCCGGCGCCCGACCAAACCCACCAAGGGCTCGCAGGTCCGTCGGGTGGAGGCGAAGCGGCACCGGTCCGAGGTGAAGCGCCGCCGCCGGCCACCGGGCGACGGCGATGACTAGCAGAGGCGGGCCGAGGTCCTCGATATAGGTCGAATCCGCTCTCGAGCGACCATGGTTTTTCGAGTCGTACCATTTTTGGTACGACTCCGAATTGGATGCACGGGGCTCGTAGTCGCCCGCCTCGAAATCGAAGCACAAAATCAAAATCGCGAGGCTTTGGCTGCGACTATCTCATGGACTAATGGACTAATGGACTAATGGACTCATGGACTCATGGACTCATGGACTCATGGACGCCCTCTAGGCCTTCTAGACGCCGGCCACTAGACGGCGACCACCGGAAGCCACGCTGCGGCTAGCTGGCCCCGTCTGCGCTCAGCCGGCCAGCCCGAGCGGGGCCACCGCCGCGGCCAGGCCGGCGTCGAGCAGGGCGAACAGCTCGCGGTCCTCGTCGGCCCGCGGTCCCCGCAGCGCCGTGAGGGCGGCATAGCCCTGGGCGACCAGGGTGGCGTCCTCGCTCGGATCGGCCAGGTCCGTGTCGTCGGTGCGCGGCAAGGGCGACCCCACGCTGAGCACGATCTCACCTTCTTCCCCCGGGCCGCCCTCCATGAACGCCCGGGCGGCCTCGATCGCCGCCGGACCGTCCATCTCCGCCGGGTTGGGTGCCTCGAAGGCGCCGCCACCGCTGGCGGCCTTGATCAATCCCGCTCCGCTGACCCGGGCCCAGCGCAGGCCGCGGATCTGGTGCAGGGGCAGTGCGGGGACGTTCAGGTTCAGCACGGTGCGGGCCGGGGCTCGGCTGAGGAGGGGGATGAGCGCGACGGCGAGGTCGGCCGCCGATTCCCAGGGTTCGGAGTCAGACCCGGTGCGCAAGGAGACGGCGAGCGCGCTGATGCCCAGTTGCGACGCCGTCAGTGCCGCCCCGACCGTCCCCGAATGCAGGATCGAGCGCCCCACGTTCACGCCGTGATTGATGCCCGAGAGCACGAGGTCCGGCTTGGGTCCGACGGCGCCGAGCGCACCGGCGATGACCGACAGCGCAGGCGAGGCGTCGAGCCCGAAGGCGTCCACCCCCTCCGCCCCGCTCACCCTGGCCCGGGTGTAGAGGATTTTGGTGCCGTCGCTGACCGAGCCCACGGCGGCCCCGGCGCCACTGAAATTGGAGCTGGGGGCCACCACGACGATCTCGTGCCGGGGACCGCCGGAGGCCGCGCCGGCGTCGGCCCACTTCACGAGTGCCCTGGTCAGCGCCGCCAATCCGGGTGCCGTCACGCCGTCGTCGTTGGTCACCAGCACCCTCACCGCTCAGGACCTTATCGGCACCCAGGTGGCGGTGGTCCCACCGAGCACCCCGGTCACCAGCCGTTTTCGATCCGATTGCCGCCACGTCACTTGGGGGGTCGGTCCCGACGTCCGCCCCGGTCTGCTTCAATTCACTGCGCCATGGCCTCCTCCCCGCGCATATCCATTGCCTCGCCGACCGGCCAGCAGTGGCGCATCGGGCATGGGCGTCACGACGTCATCGTCTGCGAGGTCGGCGCGACGCTGCGGTCCTACACCGTGGGGACGAGGCCGGTCATCGACGGCTTCGGGCCCGATGAGTGGTCCCACAGCGGCCGGGGGCAGGTACTGGCTCCATGGCCGAACCGGTTGGCCGACGGCCGCTATGAGTTCAACGGGGTCCGGGCCCAGGCCGCGCTCGATGAGCCCGAGCGCCACAACGCCATCCACGGCCTGGTGCGCTGGCTCCCCTGGACGCTGCAGACGCGCCACCAGAACCAGCTGTCCCTCCGCCTGCAACTGCATCCGTCCCCTGGCTACCCGTTCTCGCTCCTCCTCGAAATGGAGTACCACGTCGGCCGCGATGGTCTGGTGGTCACCACGACGGCCCACAGCACCGACCGGGGCCCGGTCCCGTTCGGCCTCGGGTTCCACCCGTACCTGGCGGCCGGCCCCGAGACCGTCGACGGGGCGATCCTCCAGCTCCCCGCCCACCACACCTTGGACCTCGACGACCGCGGCCTGCCCACCGGGGACCTCATCGCGGTCGAGGGCACGGAGCGGGACTTCACGACGGCGCGCTTCATCGGCCCCACCGTGCTCGACACCGCGTTCACCACCTTGGACCGCGACGCCGACGGCCGCGCCTGGGCCAGCCTCGACGTCCCCGGCGGCGACACCGGGGCGTCGCTGTGGGCCGACGCCGGGTTCGGCTATCTCATGGTCTACACAGGGGACACGCTCGGCGACGTTCACCGGCGCCGGAAGGGCGTGGCCATAGAGCCCATGACCTGCCCCCCCAATGCGCTGCGCACCGGCAAGGACCTGCGCGTCCTGGAACCCGGCCAGGGATGGTCCGCCAGCTGGGGGATCGTCCCCCGATGACCTCGCTCCTGCCCCGATGACCTCGCTCCTGACCCGATGACCTCGCATGTGGTCATCGTCACGGGGTCGAGCAGCGGGATCGGCGCCGCGACGGCCCGGTCATTCGGCGCCGGCGGCGCCGGCGTGGTGGTCAACTCCGTGCGTTCGGTGGCCGAGGGGGAGGCGGTGGCCGCGTCGCTGGCCGACGCGATCTACGTCCAGGGCGATATCGCCGACCCCCAGGCTGCACAGAAGTTGGTGGACGCCGCACTCGAGCGCTGGGGGCGCCTCGACACACTGGTGAACAATGCGGGCACCACCGCGGTGATTCCCCACCACGACCTCGAGGCGGCGACCGTCGACGTGTGGCGGCGGATTTTCGAGGTGAACGTCTTCGCCACGTGGACCATGACCTTGGCTGCACTGCCGGCGCTCCGGGAGGCCCACGGCTCCGTGGTGAACATCTCGTCCGTGGCGGGACTACGCCCGACCGGGTCGTCCATCCCCTACGCGGCCAGCAAGGCGGCGCTCAATCACCTCACGGTGCTCCTGGCGAAGGTGGTGGGTCCCGACGTCCGGGTGAACGCGGTGGCACCCGGCCTCATCGACACGCCGTGGACGGCGGACTGGGATTTCCAGCGCGCCGCCGTCGAGGCGGTGGCCCCGCTCAAACGGATCGGCCAGCCGCGAGATGTGGCCGAGGTCGTACTGGCCCTGGCCCACGCGGCGTACGTGACCGGTCAGGTCGTGGCCATCGACGGTGGGCTCACCATCGCCCTTTGAGTCCTGGCGTCCGGCTGGGCCAGCCAGCGCATCCCGGCGGAGACGGCGCGCGAGGTGGGGATGACGGCCACGGTGTCCACCAGGAGATCGAGCGGGAGCGGGGAGGAGAGGCCCAGCTCGCTCCGGGCCCAGGGGGGCAGGAGGCTGACCGCGGCCGCGTGCAACACGGCGTAGACGGCGCGCTGCTCGGGACGCCGGCTCACCCCGTGTCGCAGCCAGTCCCGCGCCTGCAGGGCCTGCGTGCCGGCAGAGAGCTCGGGGCGCAGCCGTCGGAAGTAGTTGTCCACATCGGCGGCCGACCGTGGCACCCACGCGGCCCCGAGAGCGAGCGCCACCGGGGCCACTTCGTCGTAGTACTGATCGCACTGCTCGGGGGTGAGGTCGCGTGGGCCGAAGCGCCGGGCCGACTCGAGGAAGCTCGACACCTCGGCGGCGTGGATGAACGTGACCAGCTCGGGGTCGTCGGCCGAATAGGGCCGTCCGTCCGGCGCGACGCCGGTGACCCGTCGATGCACCCGCCGCACCTGCTGCACGGCCTTCTCGGCCTCGCGCACCGTGCCGAACGTGGTCGTGCCGACGAAATCGGCCGTGCGGCGGAGTCTCCCCAAGGGGTCGGCCTGGTAGTTGGAGTGCTCTGCCACGCCCGCCATGGCCAGAGGGTGCAGCGTCTGCAACAGCAGTGCGCTGATGCCGCCGATCAACATGGAGGGGAGATCCGAGTGCACCATGCGGGCCACTCCGTCGGGCGGGAGATACGACTCGGCCGGGTCCGTCGACATCCGCACGGGGGGCCGCCCGAGTCCGACCGCCCGGCGCAGCTGCGCGGACAGGTCGACCCGCGCCGGAGAAGCCAGGCCATGGAGGAGGCGCAGTGGAACCGCGGCCATCGCACCTCCGAAGGCGGCCGCGTTCACAAGCGGGTTCTGCGTGGGCACCCGTACAGTTTCCCATGTCGCCCCGCCGTGGCAGAGTGCAGCCATGCGACAACGGGGCTAGTCGCTGTGCAGGGCGGTGCGAACCTCCTCGGCCGGGCTGGCGACGGCGCCACTGAGCGCCTCGATCTTGACGAAGTGGACGGTGCCGGAGAACACGGCCGGCGGTTGGTAGAGGGGCGAGACGGGAAAGCCACTGTCGAACCCCAGCCGCAAGCCGGCCCCGCCGTGCTGGAGGGCGAGGGGCAGCATTCCCTCCACCACAATGGCATCGGCGCGCCGGCCATCGATCGACAGCTCCATTTCGCCCGGCCCGCCGTCGTGGCCGAAGCGGTAAGAGACCGCGACGGTGCGGCGTCCCGCTTCCATGACGGTGTTGTCGCGCAGGGCCAGCGCGTCGGCCGCCCGGGCAAACGTGAAGTGGGCCCGCCCGTCGACGACAAAGAGTGCGTAGCCGCCGAACCAGTCGCCCATGGCGCACACGACGCCGAGGGTCTCCGCCCCGACGGAGTCGATCTCGGCCGTCATCACAAACCCGCCCCACAACAGAGGGACCGACTCGTCGTGCACCGGTCCAGTCCCGGGAAGGTACGTCTGCGAGGCTCCCGCCGGCCAGGTCGGTGGGATGAGACCCCCGAAGCGGTCCAGCATGCCGTCGGAAATGGGCAGCACGTGGTTGAGGCCTGCTTCACTTGACCACAGCTCGGTCATCTGGCGCAGCCGTTCGGGGTCCTCTTCCCCCCTATCGACGGCTTCGGAGAAGTCCCGCGAAAGGTCGTAGAGCTCCCAGCGGTCCTCCTCGAATGTGCGACTACCGATGGCCAGCTCTTCCTCGTCCAGCACGCCCGTGCTGATGTGGTTGGTCGTCGCCTTCCATCCGTCGTGGTAGATCGATCGCGAGCCGAGCATCTCGAAGTACTGGGTGCGGTGGACCTCGCCGGCCTCGGGTTCCTCGAGCACCCGCCGGAGGCTGGTTCCGTCGACGAGTTGCTGCCCCACGCCGTCGACCGTCTCGGGAGCCTCGATGCCTACGGCGGACAAAATGGTCGGCATCAGGTCGATGACGTGGGTGAACTGCGAGCGGATCCCACCCGGCCCGGCGACGTGGCCCGGCCACTGCACAATCAGGGGCGTCCGCGTGCCACCCAGCCAGGTGTAGCGCTTCCAGAGCTTGTGTGGAGTGTTCCCGGCCCATGCCCAGGCCCACGAGTAGTGGTTGTAGGTGCTGAAGCCGCCCCAGTCGTCATAGGCCGCCAGATTCTCCGCCACCGAGTCACGCTGGTGGGCGGTGAACCGGTGTTCGTTCACGCTGCCCTCCTTGCCCCCTTCTGCGCTCGCTCCGTTGTCGGAGAAGACCATGACCAGGGTGTTCTCGAGGAGGCCGGTGGCGTCGAGAGAGGCCAGGAGGCGGCCGATCTGCGCGTCGGTATGGGTCAGGAAGCCCGCGAACACCTCCTGCTGGCGCGCGTGCATACGGCGCTCGTCCGCGCTGAGCTCGTCCCAGCCGCGCACCCATTCGGGCCGCTCGGTGAGGATGGTGCCGGGCGGGACGATGCCCCCCTCGACCTGGCGGGCGAAGGTGTCCCGACGCCAGGCGTCCCACCCCCCGTCGAACATCCCGCGGTACGGCTCCACCCATTCGGGAGCCACGTGGTGCGGCGAGTGCATGGCGCCCAACGCGAAGTACAAGAAAAACGGCTTGCCGGGCGCGCCCTGCTGCTGGTCGCGCACCATCCGGATCGCCTGGTCCGCCAGATCCTCGCTGAGGTGGTAGCCCTCTTCGGGCCGGCGCGGCGCCTCAATGTAGTGGTTGTCGCACACCAGGTTGGGTGCCCAGTGGTTGGCATCACCCTGGAGGAACCCGTAGTGGCGCTCGAACCCCACTCCGAGAGGCCAGGTGTCGAACGGCCCGGCGGCCGAGCGTTGCCAGCGCGGGGTCAGATGCCACTTCCCGACGGCGAGGGTCGAGTAGCCGTGGTCGCGCAAAATGCGCGGCAGTGCCGCGGCGGACTTGGGCAGCCGAGCGGTGTAGCCGGGGTAGGCCAGCGGGATGTCGGCGAGGAATCCCATCCCGACCGCGTGATGGTTCCGACCGGTGAAGAACGCGGCCCGGGTGGGCGAGCAGAGAGAGGTGACGTGGAAGCGGTTGAACCGCGCGCCGCGGGCGGCCACTGCATTGAGATGCGGGGTGTCGATGTCCGAACCGAAGCTGCCCAGGTGGGCGAAGCCGGTGTCGTCGAGCACGATAGCCAGTACGTTGGGCGCCCCTGACGGCGGCTTCGGATCGTGGGGAAAGCGGGGGGTCGACTCGGCGGCAGTGAAGCCGATCCGCTGTGGTGGCTCAGGAGGGGCCATTGGTGACGCCGGCGTCGGGGTGGGTGGTCATGGCGACAGGGTAGGGGCAACGACCCCTTGCCCGCATCACCGGACCGCCGGTGTAGCCTTACCGTATGCAGGGTCACGTGCCCGTGCCGCCGCAGCCACATTTCCCCGTCGGCTTGTCCCCGGTCATCGGTTATATCGCCACGCGCGAACCCCAACCGCTGGAGGAGCGGACGCCGTCCGAGCAGGAGTGGGGCGAGTTGGATGCCGAGGAGGAGGATTGGGGGCCGCGGCATTCGAAGGTGATCAAGGCCACGGCCGTGGTCGTCTCGCTCTCGCTTCTCGTGGCCGGACTTGGCGCCGTGCTCGACCTGGTGCTGGCGGCGCACTGACCCTGCGGTCCCGCGGCGCACCCGGACCGGCGCGGAGCTCGGCCATGCCCTCCACCCTCGTGTTGTCGCACCGGCGCGATCCGTGCCACCCTGAGCGGTGTGACTTCCCACCTGCGGCTCGTGGTTTGTGAAGGAGATGAGACCGGGCAGGAGCTCCTCGAGCAGGCACTCCGCGTCCTCGATCCCGAGGTGCTCGGGTTCGAGAGCGAGCTGATCCGCTTCGACCTGTCCTTGGACAACCGGCGCAGCACGGACAACGCGGTCGTGCGCGAAGCCGCCGCGGCCATGCGCGAGTGCGGACTGGGTCTCAAAGCGGCGACGATCACCCCGGAGAAGATCGGTGATGTCGGCAGTCCCAACCGCATCCTGCGCGAGGGCATCGGTGGGTCGGTCATCGTGCGGACCGGTCGGCGCATTCCCGGCGTCTCACCCCTGGCCCCGGTGGTGCACCCGATCGTGGTCGTCCGCATGGCGGTCGGTGACGCGTACGGTGCGGACGAAGGGCGGACCGGGACGCCGGGGGGTGCCGACGAGAAGGCCTGGAGGACCGAGAGGATCGAACGGCGCATCTGCCAGGAGGTCTCGGAGTTCTCCTTCCAGACCGCCGCCGCCCGGGGGGCCTGCGTGTACGGGGGGCCGAAATGGACGGTCTCGGCCGTGTACGAGGGGATGCTGAAGGAGGAGATGGATGCGGCCGCCGCCCGCCACCCCGAGGTCATCTACCGTCCCACCCTCATCGACGCGGCCTATGCCGGCATCCTGACCGAGGCCGGGCATCAGAGCCTGGTGATTCCTGCCCTGAACCGCGACGGTGACTGCCTCTCAGACCTGGTGCTGGCACTCTTCGGTTCCATCGCCGGAGCCGAATCGGTGCTGCTGTCCCTCGACGATCACCTGCATGCCGTCGTGGCCATGGCCGAGGCTCCGCACGGGACGGCCCCTTCGCTTTTCGGCAAGAACGTCGCCAACCCCATGGCGATGCTCCTTGCCTGCGCCGCCGCGCTCGATCATGCGGCCGCCACCGGCGGCTCCGGCCAGGGGGATGTCGACATCGCGCGGGCGGCGCGGGCCATACGGCAGACCACCTTGCGCGCCGCCGCCGACGGGATCAGGACCTTCGATCTGGGCGGTGATGCCTCGACATCGGGGGTCGTCGACGAGGTGGTCCGGCGAGTGCGGCACGAGCTCATCGGCGCGCCGTGACGACGGTCCCTGGTCGGGCGGACGGCGCCGCGCCGGCAGGTTTCACCAAGGCTTGAAGACGCAGCCGTCCCCGCGTCGGTGCCCCCCCAGATTCGCTAGCGTGCCTCCGTGCCCGAGCGACGCCGCCTGCCGTTCGACCCCATCGCCGAGGCGCAGCGGCAATGGGCCGCGCACGGATGGGCTCCGGAGGCACCGGCCATGGCCACCGTCACCTCCATCATGCGCCTGCAGCAGATCTTCTTGGCCCGGGCCGATGCGGAGTTGCGCCCGCTCGGGTTGACCTTCGCCCGCTACGAAGTGGTGATGCTCCTCTCGTTCTCCACCACGGGCTCACTGCCGCTGGGCAAGATCGGGGAGCGCCTGCAGGTCAACGCAGCCAGCGTCACCAACGCCGTCGACCGCCTCGAGGCTCAGGGCCTGGTCGCTCGCCGTCCCAACCCCGATGACGGGCGGGGCACGTTGGCGGCGATCACGGCCAAGGGCCGGCGCGTGGCCGGACGCGCCACGGCCGCCATGAACGCGCACGTGTTCTCCGACCTGGGCTTGGACCAGCCGGCGCTCCGCGCCCTCTTCGATTCGCTGGCCCATCTGCGCCGGGCGGCGGGGGATTACGACTGAGCGCTTGGATTTACTTTGATGTCAAAGTAGTGTGGGGGTATGGCAGACCGCACGGCATGGCAGGACTCCTTCGATCGTTCACCCAAGCGCCCGGCACAGTTCGAGACCATGTCGGGCGTGCCTCTCGAACCCGTCTACGGCCCCCCTGACGCGGAGTTGCCGGGCCAGTACCCCTACACGCGTGGACCGTACGCGTCCATGTACCGCTCGCGGCTGTGGACGATGCGACAGTTCGCCGGCTTCGGGACCGCGCAGGACACCAATGGCCGCTTCAAGGAGCTGCTCCGCTCGGGTGGCGACGGGCTGTCGACCGCCTTCGACATGCCCACGCTGTTGGGGCGGGACTCCGATGATCCCTTGGCCAAAGGCGAGGTGGGGAGGGCCGGAGTTGCCGTCGACTCCCTGGCCGACATGGAGACGCTGTTCGCGGGGATCGACCTGGGTGCGGTGAGCACCTCCATGACGATCAACTCGCCGGCCGCGGTGATCATGGCCATGTATGTGAGCGTGGCCGACAAGACGGGAGTGCCGCGTGCTGCGTTGTCGGGCACTATCCAGAACGATATTTTGAAGGAGTACCAGGCGCAGAAGGAGTTCGTCTTCCCGCCCCGGCCGAGTGTGCGTCTCGTCACCGACCTCATGGCCTTCGCCGCCGCCGAGCTCCCGCGCTGGCACCCCATCTCCATATCGGGCTACCACATACGCGAGGCCGGCTCGACGGCGGCGCAGGAACTGGCCTTCACCTTGGCCAACGGCTTCGCCTACGTGGAAGCGGCCCGGGGAGTGGGTATGGCCGTCGATGACTTCGCCCCACGTCTCTCCTTCTTCTTCAACGCGCACATGGACTTCTTCGAGGAGATCGCCAAGTACCGCGCCGCCCGGCGGATCTGGGCCCGGTGGATGCGCGAGCGCTACGGCGCCAGCGACGGCCGCTCACTCCAGTTGCGATTCCACACGCAGACGGCCGGGGTCTCGCTCACCGCCCAGCAGCCCGAGGTCAACCTGGTCCGCGTGGCCATCGAGGCCTTAGCGGGCGTGTTGGGGGGAACGCAGAGCCTGCACACCGACTCCTTCGACGAGGCGTTGGCGCTGCCGACCGAGCACGCGGTGCGGCTCGCCCTGCGCACCCAGCAGGTCATCGCCGAGGAGTCCGGGGTGGTCCATGTGGCCGATCCGCTGGGGGGTTCGTGGTTCGTCGAGGAACTGACCGACGAAATGGAGCGGGCGGCCGAGGAGATCTTCACCCACATAGAAGAAGCGGGCGCGGGCTCCATGCTCGAGGGCGCGTTCGCCTGTATTGAGGACGGGTGGTTCCTTTCGGAGATCGCGGACGCCGCGTACCGCTTCCAGACCAAGGTGGCCAAGGGCGAGTGGATCCAGGTGGGGGTCAACGGGTATACCGACGGCGACGACACGGCGCCGTCCACCCTCTACATCGACCCCGCGGTCGAGACCCAGCAGCTGGCCGCCCTGGCTGCGCTGAAGCAGTCACGGGACGACGATGCGGTGCGGGGGGCGCTGGCACGCCTCGCAGCCGCCGCCGAGGATCCGACGACCAATGTGATGCCGGCCTTGATCGACGCCGCCCGGGCGCAGGTCACGGTGGGCGAGTCCATGCGGGCGCTCGAATCGGTGTTCGGCACCTGGTACGAACGCAGCGTGGTCTGAACCGATGAGCGCGGACCGACCGCTGCGGGTATTGGTGGCCAAGGTCGGATTGGACGGTCATGACCGCGGCCTGCGCATTGTGGCCCGCATTCTGCGCGACGCCGGCTGCGAGGTCATTTACGCCGGGCTGCGCCAGTCCACCGACACCATCACCGCCACCACCATCGAAGAGGATGTCGACATCGTCGGCGTGTCCATGCACAACGGGGCACATCTGACCCTCGCCCCGGCCGTCGTCGACTCACTCCGCGCCGCCGGGCTCGACACGCCGGTGATCGTCGGCGGTATCGTCCCCCCGGCCGATATTCCGGTCTTGAAGGCGGCCGGCATCGCCGCGGTCCTCGGACCCGGCGCATCCAACGAAGAAGTGGTGGAGGCGGTCAGGGCGGCGGCGGCGGGCGTGACGCAGGCCTGAAGGTAGGTGACCACCGTCGCGCGTACGCTGTAGAGCGCCATGCTGAGCGAACCGGACAGTGAGGGGGCGAAGCGGGAAGCAGAGCCTGTAACCCGTGAGGAGGACGTCGAGCGATTCCTGGCCTGGTCCCTCCGCCTGGCGTACATCCCGGTCGGGGTTCTGCTGCTGGCCGGCCTCGGGGCATTCGTCTACGGGACCGCCTTCTTCGTCTACTCCGTCGGTCAGATCGCCGATCATGCGTTCCCCGTCCACCACCAGATCGGTCTCTTCCTGGTCGATATCGACCTGTTCTTGATCGGGGCGACGCTCCTCATCGCCGCGGTGGGTTTCTACGAGCTCTTCATCCGGGAGATCCACCTCGACGGATCGACGCGCCTGCCCACCTGGCTCCAGATGCGCGATCTCAACGACCTCAAGGCCAGGGTCATCGCCATGATCGTCCTGGTGGTCTCGGTGAGCTTCGCCGAGGTCGTCGTCGATCTCCGCAGCGGGACCGAGATCCTCGACTTCGGCGGTGGGATTGCTGCCATCGTCGTCGCATTGACGGTTTTTCTGCGGCTGGGTGGCCACGGGAGCGGTGGTACGGGATCGGGCCGGCCGGAATAGGGGCGACCTTCACAGAAGGCTCACCGGAAACGCACAACCAGTTCGAATGCCGGTAGCCGATGGTATGGCATGCCTACCGAACAGATAGTCGAAGATCCGGCGACGCGTCCGGCGCCACCGGACGTGGAGCACTTCGCGTCATTCGAGCTACCGCCGAGTGCGCACGCGGCCGATGTCGTCGAATCCGACGGTGCATCACCGCGTTGGGCGCGCCTTGCCCTCGTCGTGCTGTTGGCGACGACGGCGGGCACGTACCTGTGGAACCTCGCCGAGTCCGGATACGGGAACAGTTTCTACGCGGCCGCGGTCGAAGCGGGATCGAAAAGCTGGAAGGCGATGTTCTTCGGATCGCTCGATCCCTCCAACTTCATCACCGTGGACAAGCCGCCGGCGGCTCTGTGGGTGATGGATCTCTCGGCCCGGATTTTCGGATTCAGCACCTGGAGCGTCATGGTTCCCGGCGTGCTCGAGGGCGTGGCCGCGGTTGCGCTGCTCTATGCCGCAGTCCGGCGCGTCGCCAATCCGACGGCCGGTCTGGTGGCCGGTGCGGTGCTGGCGGCCACGCCGGTGGCCGCACTGATGTTCCGCTTCGACAACCCGGACGCGCTCTTGGTGCTCCTTTTGGTGGGCGCGGCGTACTGCATGACCCGCGCCATCGAGAAGGCCGGGACGAAGTGGTTGGTGGCGGTCGGAACGCTCTTGGGCTTTGCGTTCCTCACGAAGATGATGCAGGCATTCACCGTGGTGCCCGCGTTCGGCCTGGCGTACATGATCGCCGCCCCGACCTCGTTGCGCCGTCGCGTCGGGCAACTTCTCGCGAGCGCGGTTGCCCTTGTCGTCGCGGGCGGATGGTGGGTGGTCATCGTCTCCCTCGTTCCCGCCGCCGACCGGCCATTCATCGACGGCTCGCCTGACAACAGCATCTGGAATCTCATATTCGACTACAACGGATTCGGGCGGCTCAGCGGAAGCGGCACCGGCGGTGGGGCCAACTTCAGCGGCACGGCGGGCGTGTTCCGACTCTTCAACGATGCCATGGGGGGCCAGGCCTCCTGGCTCCTTCCCGCCGCGCTGGTGGGACTGGTCGCCGTTGTGGTGGCACGCCGGCGGGCACCCCGCACGGACAAGGTGCGGGCGGCGGCCATCGTCTGGGGAGGGTGGCTGCTGGTCACCGGCGCAGTGTTCAGCTACGGCAAAGGCGTCATCCACACGTACTACACGGTCGCCCTGGCACCCGCCATCGCGGCTCTGGTGGCCATCGGCGCGCACCAGCTCTGGAAGGAGCGGGACCATGTCTGGGCCCGAGCGGTCGCGGCCGGCGCGGTCGTGCTCACCGCCGGCTGGGCGTGGGCGTTGCTCGACCGGACTCCTTCGTGGAATCCGGAATTGCGCTGGCTCGCCGTCGTTGCGGGTGTGACGGGGGCTGCCATGATCCTGGGTGCACCGGCTGTGCTCCGGCGCGGGAGATGGGGAGGCGCGGCGATCGCCGCGTTGGTCGGGGTGGCGTGTTTGACCGGACCGGTCGCCTACACCGCCGACACCATTGCGACCTCTCACACGGGCAGCATTCCCGCCGCCGGCCCTGCTACGGCCCAGGGACTCGGTGGCGCAGGATCGCCGGGTGGCGGCGCCGGTTTGCCGGGCGGCGCGGCGTTGCGGAACGGCAGCGCCGAGGGCGGTCGTCCCCCCAGAGGCGGATCGACGGGCCGCCCCACGTCGGGCCGCGGATTCCCGGGTGGCGCGGCAGGGGGCGTATCCGGGGGTCGAGTTACCGGTAGCGCGGCGGCGCAGAGGCGTGGGGGAGCAGGAGCAGGAGCAGGCGCCGGCGGCGGCGCCGGGGTGACGTCGAGCGCGGCGTTGGTGCGTGCCCTCGAGTCCGACGCCTCGCACTACAAGTGGGTGGCGGCGGTCGAAGGGTCACAAAGCGCGGCCAGTCTCGAACTGGCGACCTCGGGCGACCCTGTCATGTCAATTGGTGGCTTCAACGGGCAAGGGGGGAATCTCTCCCTCTCCGCGTTCAAGGCGTACGTCGAGAAGGGGGAGATCCACTATTACATCGCAGGGTCATCGGGCGGTGGCGGTGGCGGCGGACGTTCGAGCTCGGCGATCGCCGAGTGGGTGGCGTCCCACTTCACCGCGGAGACCATCGGCGGCCAGACGGTGTACGACCTGACGTCGAGCACATCGAGTTGAACGACGAGGCGGGGTGGATCAATGGTCAGGTCTTCGATGTGAACGGTGGCAGGCTTCTCGAATGTTGCGAGGCTCAGTCCTGCCAGAAGTTCATGACCAGCTTGCGACGGTCCTCGCGCGCCTCTTTGTCCCGGAAGTCGGCGATCCCGGTGGAACCCCCTGGGCCCCCTCCCGGACGTTGTGGAGCGCCCTCGAAGAAGAGGCTGCTGTGCATGTCGAGATCCGCCGCCTTGTCGACGAAATATTTTGTGACGATCGTCGTCTGGGGATGCCGCGACAGCAGGACCTCAATGAGGGCGGCGAGCTCGCGGTCCAGGTCCTCGGCATCGCACAGTCGGTTCACCAGGTCGTGCCGTTCGGCGGTCGCGGCAGAGAACAGGGCCCCGATCAAGTTCCATTCCTTCGTCTTGCGCCGGCCGGCGAACTTGCTCAACCGGCCCGTCCCTCCCCATCCCGGCGTGATGTCCCAGTTGATTTCCGGCATGCCCCACCGCGATCGGGTGGTGGCGAGGACGAGGTCGCAGACCAGTGTCAGCTCGAGTCCACCTCCGGTGCAGACCCCGTCGACGGCAGCGATCGTCACCGGCACGAGATTCTCAATGATGTTGACGGTCTCTTGATACATCCGGATCTCCCAGGGCCCGTCTCCGGGCGCGAAGTCCCCGAAACCCTTGATGTCGTCTCCGGCGCAGAAGGTGTCACCGGCACCTCGGATCACCAAGATGCGGCAGGTGCGGTCGACCGAGATCTCTTTGACGGCGGCGTTGAGCTCGGCCGAAAGCTCCTGGTCCAGAGCGTTGTGCACCCGAGGACGGTTCAAGGTGATGGTGGTGACGGGACCCTCCTTGCTCACGATCAGTTTTCCGGACGGAGAGGGGCTGTCGCTCATGGCTGCTCCTGACAAGGTTCGTGGGTAGGTGGCGGTATCGTATGGTGGAAAGTCTTGCAACGCAAGTGACTTGCATATAGAGATGTACGGCCCCCGGGAGACCAGACGATGAGCGAGGCAGGCACTTACGACGACGTCCCGGCCTCCCTCACCGGCGGGGCCGATTCCATCTTCCGCACCGCTGACGTGGTCGGGGATGCCTGGTCGTGGTTGGTCATGCGGGAAGCGGTCCTGTACCGGGTGAGCCACTTCGAGGAATTCCGGACCCGTTTGGGGATCAGTCGATCGACCCTCTCGGCCCGGCTGGTCCAGCTGACCGCCGCTGGCGTCCTGGCCCGACCCGACTCAGGGTCGGAGTACCGGCCCACCGAAGCAGGGGAGGGCTTCTTAGGATGCCTGCTGGCGGCCATGCGCTGGGGTGATCGTTGGTATTTCGAACCTGCCACGCGCCCGCAGGCGCTGAGGCACCTCGGGTGCGGCCATGAGCTCGAGGCGGTGTTCCGTTGTGGTGTGTGTCGGAAGATGCTCGTGGCGAGCGAGGTGACGGCCGACCGGTCGGGCCCCTTCGCCGGCCTGCCTGCCAGCACCGCCGGCCAGAAGCGGCGGTCACCGGGACTCGAACTGCTCGAGCGGGAACGCATCTGTTCGATCGCGCGGACGCTCACCATCACCGGGGACTGGTGGACAGGGCTCGTCATCCGGGAGTGCTTCTTCGGAACCCGAAGATTCGACCAGTTCCAACGTCGGCTCGAGATCGCCCCGAACATCCTCGCCGGACGCCTGCGGCGACTCGTCGAGCTCGACATGCTCACCAAGGTCGAGTACCAGGCTTGGCCCATCCGTCAGGAATATCGCCTCACGGAGAAGGGAATCGACTATTACCAGGTCCCGCTATCGATGCTCACCTGGGGTCGTCGCTGGCTCACGCCGGTCGGATCCGATGCCGAACTCACCCATGACGGATGCGGCAGTGCACTGCACGCGGTCCTCTCCTGCACATGGTGCGGCGAGACGATCTCGCGCCCCTCCGTCGCGCTGGCGTGAGCGGAGATCAGCCGAGTTCGGTGCCCACTACGGAGACGAAGGAGACCATCTCGCCCGGATAGCCGCCCAGGTTGTGGGTGAGGGCGAGGGTCCGGTCGGTGTGGATCTGGCGTTCGGGCGGAGCCTCGCCGCGTAGCTGCAGCCAGCATTCGAAGAACATGCGGAGCCCGGAGGCACCGACAGGATGCCCGAAGCTCTTGAGGCCTCCATCGGGGTTGACCGGAAGCTCGCCATTGAGGGCGAAGGTTCCGGCCAGCACCTCTTTCCACGCGTTGCCCCGTGCGGCGAACCCCAGGTCCTCCATGAGGACCAGCTCGGTCGGGGTGAAGCAGTCGTGCACCTCGGCCAGGGCCAGCTGGCGCCGGGGATCGGTGACCCCGGCCTGCTGGTAGGCGTCGATGGCGGCGGCTTCGCACTCGGGGAAGTGGGTGTAGTCGTAGTCGGGATCGATCAGGCCGGACCCGTTGCCGGCCACGAAGGAGAGCCCCTTTATGTAGAGCGGCTTGTCGGTGTAGAGGTGGGCATCCTCGGCCCGCACCACAATGGCGGCGGCCGCTCCGTCGGCGACTCCGGCACAGTCGAAGACGCCCAATCCGCCGGCCACCCGCGGCGAAGCGCAGATGGTCTCCTTGGATACCTCCTTGCGGAACTGGGCCCTGCTGTTGCGGGCGCCGTTGAAGTGGTTCTTCGACGAGATGGTGGCGAGCACATCGGTCATCTGGTCCTCGTCGATCCCGTACTTCGCTCCATAGGCGGGGGCGACCATGGAGAACATCGCCGCCGCGGTCAGGGTGCGCGCTGTGCCGTCGTTGGGCGGGTTGTTGGAGTTGAGACCCTGGTACCCGCCGTCCTTCACCTTCTCTGCTCCGAGGGCCATCGCCACGTCGTAAGCGCCCGAGGCGACCGCGTAGGCCGCGGCCCGGAGCGCCTCGGCGCCCGTGGCGCAATAGTTCTCGACCCGGGTGACCGGTTTGTTCTCCAGCTGCAGCGGGCGGGCCAGCGTGATCCCGCTCATCCCGCTCTGGGCCGTACCGAACCAATAGGCGTCCACCTTGTCCTTGGTGAGGCCCGCCGACTCGAAGGTCTCCTGCGCCGCTTCGACGATCAGATCGTCGATGCCCTTGTCCCACTGCTCACCAAACGTCGTGCAGCCCATCCCGACGATGGCGACGCGATCGCGTATCCCGTGCGAGCTCATTGCGTGCTCCCTTCTTTGCGTTCCGTCCGTATCGGCTTGGCCTTCCAGAAATAGTCGTGAATGCCGTCCGCGGTGAAGAGCCGCCGAAACGTCATCTCGACCCGATCGCCGATCGCCAGGGATCCGTCGTCCACGTCGGTCAGCTCGACCGGGAATCGCCCGCCCCCGTCGAAGTCGACCACCGCGAAGACGACGGGAGGGCTCGGGGAGTAGACCATGCGATCCACGGTGAAGGTCACGACGGACCCTTTGGCATCTGCCATGGGCAGGGGTTCCATGTCGTCGGTCGCCCCACCCTTCATGGAAACTCGTGCGGGGGGAAGGTGCACCGCGCCCGACGCCCGGTCCCGTGAGCCGACAAACCCGAATTTCCATGCTTCGCTCCGCCAGGCGGCGCTCGACGAGACGCGTTGCGGCTCGGGTCGCCGGGGGGGTTCGAGGTCGACCATGTTGCGCCAGCTCAGGAACTTTCCATACGACACGGGCGCTCCGTCTTTGACCTGCGCCGCCACGGTGCGAGGGGGCCGGAACGACCGCAGCGCGTCCGTGGTGCGAAAGAAGAAGACATCGGCACCATCGGCCAGGTGCACGAGCGCGATGACGCGCTCCGTTCCGACGTCGTCGATCCTGCCCGCTTCTTCTTCGAGCACGCCGGCCAAAAGGAGTCCGGGGTGGGCGGTGCCCGATTGGCCCACGGTGCCCGCCAGGTCGTCGCGCAGCGCGCCCTCGCGAATCCCGAGGTGGCGTACGAGTCCTTTGTTGGCCCGGGAGTGCATTCCGGTGATGATGACCTGGTCGACCTCGTCACCGGTCAAGCCGACGTTCTTCAGGGCCCGTTCCCACGCCTCGCGTCCGAGGGCCAGGTAGCGGGTCTCGCCGAACCGCTCCTCCCAGAGCTTCGAGCGCTGCTCGCCGGGAAGGCGCCATCGATCCAGGAATTCGTCGGTCGCCGAGCCCGAACCGAGCCACTCGGCGATGACGTCACCGCCAGGCCCTTCGTCGCCCACCAGGATTGCCGCACCTGCGTCCCCCCCGATGGACTCGTCCCCGCTGGTCGCCAGGCCGTTGCGGGTATCGGCGGAGACGACGAGAACAGTGCCGGCATTGGTGAGCGCGGCCTGGAGCGCCCCGGCGCCGGAGCGCAACGCGCCGCCGAAGTCGAATGCCGGCACCGGGCTGGGGAGCCGCAGGGCGGCATGGAGGACCGTGGCATTGGTCTTGTCGAGATACGCCGGCGTGGAGGTGGCGAACCACAGGGCACCCGGCTCGAGATCGGGACGGGCCCGCAGGGCGAGACGGGCAGCTTCGACGCCGAGCGTCGAGGTGTCCTCGTCGTGGGACGCGACCGCCCGTGTCCCCTTCCCGCCTCCGGTACCGAAGAACTTGTTGATCTCGGCCCGGTCAAGTCGTCGATAGGGGACGTACCCCGCAGCACTCAAGATTCCTCGCACGCCCGAGATCGTACTCGCCGCCGAACCGGGCCACCGTCGCGACGTATGCAATATGCAACCGGGCCGCCGCGACCGCCCCGGGGCGTTGGCTCCTACTCGGGGCCGTCTTCGGGTGATGCGGCGGGTGGGGTGAAAAGGCCGCGCTCATTGAACAGCTGGGCCACCTTGTTCCCGACCTGGCGCATCATCTTCACGTATTCGGCCGAGGCCCTTTCGCCGTCGCCCAGCTTCATGGCCCGCACGATTGCCGCCAGGCCGCGCTTCTCCACCGCCACGGCGTTGGGCACCAGTTCGAAGAAATTGCCAGGTACGAGAGCGGACATCGCCCGCAGGGCCACGTTGATCCGGGGTGATGCCGCCGCGGCGACGATCGCACCATGGAAAGCGAGGGAGAGGTCGTACAATTCGTCGGCCGTACCGGCCCGGGCAAAGCTGGACTGAATGTACGCCAAGTTCTGGGGGAGGTCGGCCGCCCCACGGGCCAGCGCCCGGTCGGCCGCGAACCCGTAGATGAGCCCGAACAGCTCGTAATGGTCATGCACGGCCTGCTCGTCGAGGGCGCTGATGAAGGCGCCCCGGTGCATCTCGTTGGTGACCCAACCCTCGCGCTCGAGGACGATGAGCGCCTCGCGTACGGGGATGCGACTCACGCCCAGGTCGCTCGCGATGGCGTCCTGGGGTACCCGCATGCCCGCCCGAAGCTCCCCTTCGAAAATCAGCCGCCGGATGTGCGAGGCGATGTACTGCCCGCTCGGCGTGCGCACGAGCTTCGGTCCGCGCTTCGGCACCGATGGGCTCTGGACATCCTCCCTCTTCACCATGGTCGCCACCTGCATATCATATGCGAGATCGGACAGACCCGGATGACCCCGCCATTGTGGCGCACGCACGCGTTTCTGACCATTCGGCCCGCGTGCGCACGATCCGAATTGTGGTGGTGAGGGCAATCTGGAAACGTGAGGACGCTATGACAGACCAGATGCACCTTCACTCGACCAATGACGACGTCGGCCGGCTCCCTCTGGCCCCGGACGTGACAGTGGAGGACGTGGTCGATTCGGTACGGGAGTGGATCGACTCGGCCGTTCCCGCCGCCTGGGTGGAGGCTGGTCGCGCGGGCGGCCCGGCTGCGGTCCGCCAGGTGAGGACCAGGGCCGACTACGAGGCGTGGTATCCGACGTTTGGTCGATCGGGTCTGGTGGTGGCCACCTGGCCCCGCGCCTATGGAGGTCTCGACCTCCCTCCGGCCGTGGCGCGGCGGGCCGACGAAGAGCTGCGCCCCTTCAATTTGGGCCGTCTCAACCCGCTCGGCCTGAATCTGGCAGCTCCCGCACTCTTCGCCCACGGCAGCGAGGAGCAGCGCCGGCGCTTCCTTCCCGCCATCGTCCGCAACGAGGAGGTCTGGTGCCAGCTCTTCAGCGAGCCCGGGGCTGGCTCCGATCTGGCCTCGTTGGCCACCCGGGCCGAGCGCGACGGCGATCAGTGGGTCATCACCGGCCAAAAGGTATGGACCACGTGGGCCCATCTTTCGGACTGGGCGGTCCTTTTGGCCCGAACCGACGACGACGTCCCGAAGCGGCAGGGACTCACCTACTTCCTCATCGACCTACATCAAGCGGGGGTGGAGGTGCGTCCGTTGCGCCACATGGGGGGCGAGGTCGACTTCAACGAGGTGTTCCTTGACGGGGCCCTGGTGTCCGATGCCTGCCGGGTGGGCGACATCGGGGCGGGATGGAAGGTGGCGAACGCCACGCTCTCGGGCGAGCGGCAGATGGTATCGGGTGCGGGTTCGGGGGGTGTCGACCGCATCGGTGGTTCCGGAGTGGGCTACCTGATCCGGCTGGCCCAGCGGCGGAGTGCGCGAGGGGGTCCCGGTGGTTGGGATGACCCGGTCAGCCGCGACCTGATCATGCGGCTCTACTGCGAGGAGCGCGTGCGGGAGTGGACCAATCTCCGGGTGCGGGGTCAGGTGCGGGCCGGTCGCTCACCGGGGCCCGAGAGCTCAGTGGGCAAGGTGCACCAGGGGGCCCTCAATCAGCGGATTCAACTGGCGGCCACCTCGGTGCTCGGGATGGATGCGGTTGCCTGGGAAGGCGAGCTCGGCGACTACGCCGAGACGCTGCCCTATGAGGTGCGGGGGATGCTGCGCAGCCGGGCGAACACCATTGAGGGGGGCACCACGGAGATCAACAAGAACATCCTGGGCGAACGCGTCCTCGGCCTGCCCCGTGAGCCGGATGAGTTCGCGTCCCTACCGTGGAAGAAGGTGCCTCGAAGTTGACTGAAGAACAGGGCAGTGCGGAGGTCTCGGACTACGTGCGCCTCGAGCGTCGCGACGGGGTGGCCATCATCACGCTCGATCATCCGGCCGATCGCAACGCGCTCTCGCTGAACATGACGCGCGCGCTGACCGAGGTTGTGCAGCGCGTCACCGACGATGGTGATGTGGGCGCGCTGATCGTGGCCGCGGCAGGCCCCGTCTTCTCCGCGGGGGGATCGGTGGATGATCTGTTCGAACCGAAGGCACCCCTGGTCGACATGTACGGCGGCGTTGTCGCCGTCGCCCGCTGCGGGCTGCCGACGATCGCGGCCGTCAACGGGCCTGCGCTCGGGGCAGGGATGAACCTGGCGCTCGCGTGCGATCTGATCATCTGCTCACCTCTGGCCCGCTTCGAGAGCCGGTTCCTTGCCATCGGGCTGCATCCCGGTGGGGGGCACCTCTGGCATCTGCGCGAGCGGATCGGGCGGCAGGGCGCCGCCGCACTGTCGTTGTTCGGCGAGGCACTGGACGGAGAGGAGGCCGCCCGGCGAGGGCTCGCCTGGCGCTGCGTCGCCGAGGGCGAGCTCTCGGCGGTCGCGCTGGACTACGCCTCCCGGGCGGCGAAGCTGGACCGGCCCCTGGCCCAACGGGTCCGCACGACGCTTGACGACAGCGCCGGCGTGCACCGGGCGTCGGACGCCATCGAGCTCGAGCTCCCGGTGCAGCAGTGGTCCATGGAACGCCCGGAATTCCTCGAGCTACTCGGGCGACTGCGCGCCCGCCTCGGGCGGGGCACGTAGTCGCCAGACCGCCTCAGGGGAAGCGGAGCGGCGTCGACCTGGCCCACTCCAGCATGCGGTCCCACAGCCGCTGCCGGTTCCCGGCCTGATTGTGACAGTGCCCCGATCCGTCGAGGACGAACAGGGTGATGTCGGGGGAAGACCGGAAACTGCGGACGGCTTCGTGCGGAACCTGCGACAGGTCGTCTTCCCCGAACCCGAGGAACACGGGCACCGAGATCTCTCCCCGTTCGGGATCGGAGAACGCGGGCAGTATGGACGCCAGGGCGCAGGAAGGGAGCGACGTGGTCAACTGCGAGCGGAACGCGCCCAGGACAGGTGCCGGGACATCGTCGGCGTGGAAGATCCCCGGGCGGCCCCGGTTAGGCGCCCCCGTCGTGGCGCTGAACTGCAGGCGGGCCAACTCCACCAACGATGTGCGCAGCTGCTCCCGATCCCAGGTCACCCAGCGGGGATCGCGCAGGTACTGGGGCAGCCCGCCACCTCCGCCCCCGAGGTTCGCCACCGCAGCGTAGGTTCCGAAGCGCGCCTGGCCGATCATCGTGATCATGGCTCCCATCGAGTGGCCGAGTCCGATCGGAACGGCCGCCGCGACCGGCTCCAGACCCGGGACGAGGCTTCCTTCCTGCAGTCGTCCGAGGAGGGCGGTGAAGGCCGCATGGTTGGCCGTGGCGAGAACTTCGGGAGTCACTACGAAGCTGTCGGCAACCGGGCCGCTCGCTCCCGTGCCCAGGTGGTCCAGGGCGAGCACGACACAACCGGCATCGGCGAGGTGCGCGGCCATGCTGTACGAGGTGTCGTCCCCGTCGACCTCGAGATCGAAGTAGTCGCTGGTGCAATTCCCCCCGGGCAGGCAGCACCACACGAGGGTCGGGGACCCCGCGGGGCTGGGGTCGGAGGGTGCCAGGACCACGCCCCGCACGACGTGGTGGCCCGGCAGGGGCACCGCGTCGGACACGTCGACCTCGACGGCGGACCTCAGACGGCCCATCGGTCCTCGAAGTCCGGCTCGTTCGCCGCAGAGGACCGTTGCACCCGACACATAGTAGTTGCTAGGTCACGTCGCCCCGACTCGAAGGTCGACGGGACCGGGGGTCATCGCTCAGGGACGACGGCGACCTCGGAGCCGGCGACGTCCAGCGGGACGGCGTGCTCGGCCGCGGACCGAGCGGCTAAGAAGTGCTCCACGGCGCCTGTCTCCAATGGCCGCCCGAAGAGGTAGCCCTGGCCGCTGTCGCAGTGTTCGCGCACCAGCTGGGCGTACTGCCCGGTCGCCTCGATCCCCTCGGCCAGGGTTTCGAGACCGAGGGTCTTGCCCAGTTGCACCAGGCTCCGGATCAGCACCCCGGCCTCGGGCGAGTCGGCCATGGACGAGATGAACGAGCGGTCGATCTTGATGGAGTCGACGGGGAACTGCTGGAGGTAGGCCAGCGAGGAGTAGCCCGTGCCGAAGTCGTCGATGGCCACCCGGACCCCCATCGCCTTCAGCGCCAGCAGCCGCCGCACCACGTCGGGCATGTTCCGCATGATGGCGGTCTCGGTGAGCTCGACAATGAGCGAGCGGGGGTCGAGTCCTGAGACCCTGAGCGCGCTCGTGACGTCACGGATCAAGTCGTCGTTCTCGAGCTGTCGGGCCGAGATGTTGACGGAGATGTCGAGCTGGTACCCGAGCCCGTGCCAGCGTGCCCCCTGCCGGCAGGCCTCGGCGAGGACCCAGCGCCCGACCGAGGTGATCAGGCCGGAAAGCTCGAGAATGGGGATGAAGTCGTCGGGCACGACGACGCCCTTGGTCGGATGACTCCAGCGCAGCAGGGCCTCGACCCCGGTCGGCGCCCCGCTGGCCAGATTGAAGATGGGCTGGTACACCAAGAAGAACTGCTGGGCTGCCAGGGCCTCGCGCAGGTCCATTTCCAGGAGGAGGCGATCCTGCACCACCGTGTGCATCTCCGGCCGGAATACCACGAAGCAGTCCTTGCCGGCGGCCTTGGCCCCGTAGAGCGCAATGTCGGCGTCGCGGAGCAGTTCGGTGGCCGAGGATCGCGCCCCGGCCGCGATCCCGATGCTGGCCGTCAAGCTCAGTGGGCCGCACAGCGTGTCCTCTAGCTCGAAGGGCTGGCGCAGGACCGACAAGACGCGTTCGGCCACCAATTCGGGACCCGCGTCCATGGTCGAGCCGTCGACCAGGATGACGAATTCGTCACCCCCGAGGCGCCCCACGCTGTCGCTCTCGCGCATGATGCCGGCCAGCCGGGCGGTCACCGCCTGAAGGAGTCGGTCGCCGATGGCGTGGCCGAGGGTGTCGTTGACCTCCTTGAAACCGTCGAGGTCGATGAACAGCGCAGCGACCGGGACATAGCTGCGCCGGGCCCGGGCCAGCATCTGTTCGGTGCGGTCGAGGATCAGGGCCCGGTTGGGCAGGCCGGTCAGCGTGTCGTGCACGGCCTGGAAGCGAATGTGCTCCACCAGGCGGGCGTTGGTGATCGCAATGGAGGCTTGGGCGGCCAGGCCTTTGAGGCGATCGACGATCCGCGGCGTGATGGCCAGCCGATCGGGATCGGTCGTCACGCCGGCCATGACCGCACCGATGATCTTGCCGGACACAATTATCGGGGCTGAAATGGTCCGTACGACGCCGGTGGCGAGCCACGACGAGCGGGTGATGCCCATTTCCTGCACCTGGTCGGCCGGCACCCCGTGGTAGGGCTGCGCACTGAGCTCCGCCGTCATCTCGTCGGAGAAGCCGTGGCACGCCACCAGGCGGAATTTGATGTCGCCGGTCGCATACCAGTCCCCGTCGTCGAGGAAGACGGCGGCGCAGTCGCATTCGATCACGGCGGGCACGGCGCGAGCCACCTTGGCGGCCATCTCGGAGGGGCTGACGAGCTCAGACAGCGACGTGGACAGTTCGAGAAGCCCTTGGGCCGTGTTGGCCTGGTGTCGCGCCTGGTCCATGGCATCCGCGGCATCCAGGGTGGCGGCCGCCAACCGGCCGTAGGTCGCCAGGGTGTTGTGTGACTGCGAGTTGAACAGTCCTCCCTGTTCGCCGATCGCGAGGACCCCGTAACGGCGGCGGGCCGAGACGACCTCGACCGCGATCGCCTTCCCGGGAACCGTGCCGGCCAGGAGGTCGATGGCCCTGACCTCGGCCTCGGCTTTGGTCAGCCCTTCGGAGTAGATCTTCCGGGGGCTCCCTTCCCGCGGTTCGAGCGCGAGGAGCGCGTCGCTGGCGGCGACGGACCGCATGGAGGACGCGACAATCCCCTGGAGGACATCCTCGTAGCGCTCGTTGGAGGCGAGGTCGGTGACCATGCCCTGCAACTGCTCGAGCCGGGCTTCGAGAACCTGCGTGCGCATTTCGAGGTACTCGACCCTCGATTGGGCGGGATCGACCTCGTCCCAGCGGATCCGGAACAAGCAGTTGTCGTCGCCCCTGCACTGACACGTCTCCTCGACGACATCCGCCTGCGGCAGGCCGAAGAACAGGGGGAGCAGTGCGTACTGGCCGGCTGAGAACTCGCAGTACTCCGGATAAGGGGCGAAACCCTCGACGAAGTGCTCGCGGACGGTCCATTCGTTCGGCGCCACCTCGGTCGACTGGTACCGCCGGATCGGCACCATGGCGTTGGTTCCCGTGGTGTTGGCCAGGATCACTCCGGGGGACCCGAGGGCCTGGATCGTCCCGCTGAGCTCGGTGTGCACCACGACGGTGAGGATCTCGACGAGGTTCGCCCGTTTGCCGAACTGGTGGCCCAGCTCGATCTTCGCCTCTTCGAGCAGTCGCCTGAACTGGTCGTAGGAGCTCCAGGTGGAAGACTGGCTGAGGTCGGCGATGCTGCGCTGCTCGCCCGCTCTGACCAAGATGTTGGTGACGTCGGCGGCGGAGAGCCGCCCCAACAGTGACTCCATGAGCATGGTCGTAGAGAGACCCGAGATGTGGTGCTCCACCTCGGGGTCCACGTCGGCACACATCAGCACCAGTTTCACCAGTGACCCACTCCGGACAGCCAACCCCTCCCCAAGTTCGCCCCAATTCGCCTGACGTACCAGCTCGGGCGATTTGGCGCGTCCCCGAGGCCTACCGGGCGCGGATCGGCTGAAGCGGGTTGTGCCTGGCCATGGCTGAACCCGCGGGACCGAGAAGGGCCCGTTGTCGCTCGAGACGCCGGTGGAACAGGCGGATCAGGGTGGCGTCGGACCGGGGGTCGGCCCCGATCACGAAGCGCTCCAGCTCGCGTTCGGACTCGGCCCAGCTGGACGGGCGAGGCCCGATGACGGTGGCGACGTCGTCGAGGTCCTGTTGTGTGAGGGCGGCACCGATCTCGTCGACGCGCTGAAGGTGCCGGGCCAGCCGGAAGGCGGTGCGCAGCTGATAGGCGCTGCGTTCGTCGCTACCCTCCATGGCGCGCAGGCTGTTCACCAGATGCCGGTGCGCCACGGCGGCGGGTGACGGTGAGGGGTCGGGGAGGTCGACCGACTCCAGCTCGATCCCCACGAAACCCGCCAGGGCCTCGATCGCATAAAGATTGGACTCACTGCACCATTGCATGTAGGTCATCAGGTCGCTGTCCGGCGTCGGTTCGACCAGGGCGCGGTGGTAGGCGAGTTGCGTCGTGATGGCGAACGCGAAGTGCTGGTACGCGATGGCGACGCGGTCTACTTCGTCACCGGTGAGGTCCTCGTAGCGACGGTAGAGGTCGTCGAGAGGCCCGTAGTCGATCACCGTGCCCCGCATCCGCAGCCCCGCCAGGTCCATCATCGGGTCGCCGATGTGCGCGAGCTCGAGATCGAGCAGGGCGGAGATCCGTCCGGCGCGATGGTGGAACTGGCCGGAATCCCACACGATGACCGAGGGCCTGACCCGATGACGGGGAGGATTGCGCGCCAGCCAGCCCAGGCAGAACTCCATGAACGGGTCGGGCCGCACCTTCCCTACCCGGTAGGCGCGCTCGTAGGCCCGGATGCCCGTGCGCGCCACGTCGGACGGTCGGGCGGGCAGTGCGGCGCCCGCCTCGGCGAACGGGCCGACGTCGAGATGGTGCATCCGGGCCAGGATCCCGACGTACTCGTCCATCACCGACCGGTGTTCGTCGTCGCTCGAGCCGCTGAACTCGGTGCTCCCCGGTACCCGGTCCATGACGATGGCAGGCGGGTCGAGGAGGTACCCGTGTACCTGCGGCACGGGGATCCCCATCGAATAAAGAAGTTCCTGCATGCGGCGCTCGTGCTCCAGGGGGAAGATCGGGCGCATGTCGGTGCGGGCGCCGCGGACGTAGAGCTCTAAGAGCTGACCGTCCCGTCGGAGGTCGACGAACCACGCCGGGCGCCAACGGGCCTGGCGCCGAATCGCCACCACCTCACCACCGAAGTCCGCCTGCAGCTGGTCGATCACATGGTGCGCCGCACGCTCCCCGCCGACGGCGGCAAGGTCGGTCACGGCCGCGGGACCGCCGGCGCCTTTCCCGGGTCGAAGGCCGGCATGACCTCCCGGGCGAACAGCGCCATGCGCCGCTTGATTTCAGGAACGGGGGCGGGAGCGGCGTCGAGGCCGAAGATGACGCAGAGGTTCGCGTAGCCCATTCGCTCGAGGGCCTGGATGCCGCGCACCACCCGCTCGACGTCTCCTGCGATCCACCGGTCGTCCCAGTCGGCATCCGCCGCATAGTGGTCGACCGTCCGCCCGTGCCAGCCGCGTTCCCAGTACTCGTACCCCTCGGCGATCGACCCGTCCGCTTTGCGCGGCGTCAGGCGGGGATCGACGGAAAGCGAGGTGACGCCCGGCGCGTTCTCGACATAGTCCCGGGCCTGCGCATCGGTCGGTGCCAACCAGACATAGCGACAGGCCACGAGATCGCCGTCGGGGGCATGCCCGGATTCCACCGCTGTCTCACGCCAGGCTTCGGCCAGCTTGGCAATCGATCCGGTGGTACCGGTCGGATCCACAATGAAGGGGATGCCCATCTTGGCGTAGTGGACGATGCTCTCCGGGCTGATCGACGCGTAGTGAATCGGTGGGTGTGGTCGCTGGAGCGGTTTGGGCTGTAGCTGCACTCCGCTGAATTGGAAGAAGCGACCCTCGAAGTCGAGCGGACCCTCTGCCGTCCACAGCCGCTTGATGATCTCAATGGATTCGTCGGTGCGCGCCCTCGCCTCGCTCAGGGGAATTCCGAATGCGTCGAACTCGATCGACTGGTAGCCCCGGCCCACCCCGAGCTCGAGACGACCTCCGGAGAGCACGTCGATGAGGGCCGTGTCCTCGGCGGCCCGGATCGGATGGTGCAGCGGAAGCGTGACCACTGCGGTGCCGAGTCGAATTCTCTCGGTACGGGCCGCGGCATGGGCGAGCAGGGACATGGTGTTGGGGAGAAAGCCGTACTGGGTGAAGTGGTGCTCCCGCACCCAGCACGTGTCATACCCCAACTCGTCGGCGTACTCGATCAGCTCGAGCTCGTCCTGAATCGCCTTGGCCGGGCTCGTGTTGAAGCCCGGTCCTTCGGTGACGGCTCCTCCGACCTTGGCGTCGGCCAGCATGAAGGCGTGAAATGTCGAGAACTTCATGGCGTGCCCCGACGACGCACCTCAGGAGACCCGTCCGACGGGACTCTCGTCGTAGCAGATGAATTCCACGAGGTTCTCGTCGGGATCACGCAGGTAGACGCTGACGCCGGCGGAGGTCCCCTCGTGGCGGCCGCCGATGCGATCGACCGGACCGTGAATCGGCGTCACCCCGGCTGCGGCGAGCAGTTCGTGCAACGCGGCCAACCCGCCTTCCCACACGAAGCACACGTCACCACAGCCGGGGACGGCGCGGGGCCCGCGCAGATCGGCGACGAAGCCCTGCGGGTGGACATTGATCTTGTTGTTGCCGCAGGCGATGGAGAAGATGGGATACCGGCCGGCACGCCATTCCGCTTCGTCCGTGCTGGCGAAGCCCAGACGTTTGTAGAACTCCAAGAATCGCTCCCCGTCCGCGGTGGGAAGGGCGATGTGGTCGATTCCGGCTATGGGCATGGCGTACCTCGGCGGGGGAGGGGGCGTGGTGTCACCGGAGCTCGGACACGTACATATCCGTTCCGGGCACCGTGGGGATGAAGCCGGCGGATAGGCGCACCTCGCCCGATCCGCTGGCGGCCAACCTCTCGTGCAGTGCCTCGAGGTTGTGGGCGAAGCCCTCGCGGGGGTCACGGTCCAGAAACCACAAGAGGCATACCCGGCGCCCGATCTCCTGGGGATCGGCGACGGCCGAGGCCGCGCCACCCTGGATGAGGCCCTGGCTGAAGGGGACGGGGACGAAGGCCAGGCACGCCGCGGCGTCGCTTCCGGCGAGCGTCTCGGCCACCGCGCCCTCGCTGAGCCAACGGGTCAGCGCTGCAAACTCTGTCACGGAGTCAGTGTCGATGACCTCGGTGTACAGCCCCGCGAAGGGGTGGGCGAGGCAGGTCTCGGGGCGCAGAGGGCCCTGGTCCCGGAGGAACGCAGCCTGGAAGCGGTGAAACGCCGTGTAGGTGTGGGTGCGCTCGACGAAGCCCCGGCCCCGGGGGGCGAGCGAGTCCGCCATGGCGTGGAATCCCCAGCGCTCGGCCGCCTCTTCCTGCCCCTTGGTGATCCAGTACAGCGAGATGTAACAGCCCGAGTCGGGCGGATCGGCGAGCGGCGAGGCGAGGGAGGGCCGTTGCGACCGCAGGTCGCGCGTGGCCACGAACCGGCGGCCCGAGAAGACCCAGGGGCCGGCCATGGCGCCGGAGTAGAAATGATCGTCTTCGTACCACCGGTTGTAGGACGACTCGAAACCCCGGTGTGGCTCCACGAGCGTGATGAGGGCACCGCCGACGCGCACCTCGTTCGGCAGGTGGTGTGCGATCTCCACATAGGGATCATCCGTCATGTCCGTTCCTTCCGCGTGCATTCACCGGTGGGCGAGCCGCGCCGCCGGCGTCCGACCACCACCCTCCCGTCGTGCGGCTGCGAACAGGCTGCTCGGAGCGCGTCGGTATGTCAATTGGAGAGGCCGGCAGCCTCAACGCTCCCGGGGCACGCGACTATCGTGGAATCTGCCGGGGATCCTGCCGGTAGTACGTGAGGATGGCGGAGGAGTTCCTTGAAGGCCGAGAGCGCAGAGTTTTCCGTGGGCTTGGTCTGCCAGCCCGAACGCTCCCTCGTCCAGACCTTCGAGGCCCTTCCCGTGGAGTCTTTGTGGGTCGGGGGCCACGTGGCGTCTCCGAACCCCAGTCCCGAGGCCATAGTCCAGCTGGCGCGACTGGCTGCGCTGACGTCCCGCGTCCGGGTCGGGACCTCCATACTCCTCCTCCCGCTCTATCCTCCGGCCATTGTGGCCAAGCAGATTGCCGACCTCGACCGGGCGACGGGTGGCCGGGTCACGCTCGGAGTGGGGGTGGGAGGCGAGTATCCGCAGGAGTTCCGGGCCTGTCAGATACCGCTCTCGGAGCGCGGCGCCCGCACCGATGAAGCCATCCCTCTTCTCCGGCGGCTGTGGAGTGGTGAGGAGCAATCCCACACGGGCCGGTACTACTCCATGGACGAGGTCCGCATCCATCCGGCCCCGGTGCAGCCCAATGGACCCCCGATCGTCGTGGCGGGGCGCAAGGAACGGGCCATGCAGCGGGCCGTCGCGCTGGGCGACGGGTGGATGCCGTACCTCTACTCGGCCCGCCGGTACGCAGATTCGGTTGCGACCATTCGGCGTCTGGCGGACGAGGCCGGGCGCGATCTCTCGAACTTTGAATGGTTCGCCTTCGTCTTCGTCAACGTCGACGACGACGCGGAGTTGGCGAAAGAGGAGGCGGCCGAATTCCTGGGCGGGAACTACCGGCAGGACTTCCACAGCATGCTGGCCCGAATAGCGGTCGCCGGGTCGCCTGACGATGTCGTGTCCGGACTGGCCGAGTTCGTACGGGCCGGTGCCACCCACCTGATCTTCACACCGGCAACCCGCTCCCGCTCGCAAGCCGTGGCACTCCGCATCGTCAACGAGATCGTCCCACGAGTCCGGGCTGCCCTGCGGTGAGATGCGCAGTAGCGGACGGCAGCTCGGGCGCGGGCGTGCATGACTGAGGTCGAGACCGGGTCGATGCCCCGACGCCCCCCGCCGGTGTCCCGCCGTCGGTGGCTCGTCTTCACCGTGTTGACCCTGGGGCAGTTCATGGCCCTGCTCGACACCACCGCGGTGAACGTGAGCCTGCCGTCGATCCAGCGCGACCTCCACATGTCCCAGGTGTCACTGAGCTGGGTATCCAACGCCTACCTGGTCACGCTGGGCGCCTGTCTCCTGGTGGCCGGGCGGTTGGGGGACCTGCTCGGTCGCAAGCAGGTGTTCATCGCCGGGTTGGGATTGTTCACCCTCGCCTCGCTCCTCTGTGGTCTGTCGCGCTCGGACGTCGACTTGGTGTCGTTCCGCTTCCTCCAAGGCGTCGGGGCCGCGCTCGAATCCGCCATGATTCTGGGCATCATCGTGAACATCTTTCACGAGCCGGTCCAGCGGAAGCGGGCCATCAGCGTCTACGCCTTCATGTCCGCGGCGGGGGGTTCGATCGGACTGCTGATCGGAGGCGTCATCACTGCGACCATCGGGTGGCACTGGATCTTCTTCATCAATCTCCCGATCGGTGTGGCGACGGTGACGGTGGGTCTCTTCGTCATCGAACGCTACGTTGGGATCGGCATTCGACAGGGCGTCGACATCCCTGGGGCGGTGATGGCGACCGCCGCCGGGCTTCTTGCCGTCGTCGGATTCGTCGAGGCGGGCTCCAAAGGGTGGACATCTCCCCTGACACTGGGGTCCCTGGTCGCGGCGGTCGTGCTCGGGGCCGGATTCGTCCTGTTGGAGTCCCGCGTGTCGAATCCTCTGGTCCCGGTCCGCGTCCTGAAGTCGAGGAACCTCCTCTGTGCCGGGATCTCACGCGCCATGTTCTGCTTTGGTTCTTACGGCTCGTTCTTCCTTTTGGTTCTCTACCTGCAAGAAGTGCTCGGTTTCGGCTCACTCGGCAACGGCTTGGCGTTTCTCCCGAACACGATCTTCCTGAGCCTTCTCACCCTCACCCTTTCCCCGCATCTCATGGCCCGTATCGGCAGCAAGAAGACCCATGTCATAGGGCTCACCGGTTTTACCTGCGGCCTTCTCATTCTCGTGTTCCTGCCCGTTCATGGCAGCTTCTGGGTCAATCTCTTCCCGGCCATGGCCGTGCTCGGGATTTCCGGGGGGACGTTCACCGTGCCCAACACCACGATCGCCATGGCGGTGTCGAACTCGGGCGACTCGGGCCTGGTCTCGGGTGTCATCAACGTGGCGCAGCAGATGGGCGCGGCGCTGGGTATTGCCGTGCTGGCCAGCGTCTCGAGCATTCGCACCGCCGCGCTGACCGCGGCAGGCGACACCCATCGTGCCGCGTTGGTGGGTGGTTTCCATGTGGGGTTCCTGGTGGCGGCCGGCGCGCTCGTGGTCGGGGTGACTGCAGGCCTGCTGGTCCGGCCCGACGGCAAAGTGGTGCCCGACGATCCGGTCACGTCCGCCGCTCTGCAGCTCACGGAAGTCGAGTTGCTCTAGCCCACCACGCCGTCGGATCGGGCGTGGCCTACCCGGGTCCGTGGCGCGTCCACAACCGCAGGACCAGTTGCGCGTACCCGCGGTGGGCCAGCCCCTTCTCGCGCACCGGTGCGGCCGCCACCTCAATCCGGTCGTAGCGGTCGAGGATGGCGTGCAGGGTGATGGCGGCCTCCTGCCGGGCCAGCGACGCCCCGGCACAGAAGTGGATGCCGTACCCGAACGCCAGGTGGGGTGGTCGCTCACCCGGACGGAAGCCGTCGGGGTCGGGCGAGTAGACCACGTCGTGGTTTGCCGAGCCGAGGCCCACCATCACGAAGTGTCCGGCCGGGATGGTCGTTCCGGACAGCTCGACGTCCCGGGTGGTGATGCGGGCAGGGAACTGGACCGGGCTTTCGAGGCGCAGCACCTCCTCTATGACCGGTGCGATCAGTGTCCGGTCGCCCCGCAGTCGGTGCAAGAGGTCGGGCGAGGTGGCGAGAAGGTGGAACAGGTTGCCCAGCAGTCGCGTGGTCGTGACGTTCCCGGCCGAGAGCAGGACTGCACCGAGGGCGGCGATCTCCTCGTCGGCCAGCGTGGCCCCGTCCACCTCGGCCGCCGCCAGCGCGGACAAGAGATCTTCTTCCGGCCGGGCGTGGCGCTCGGCCACGAGAACGAGGAGGTATGCCGCAAACTCGGCGCATCCACGCTCGGCTGCTTCGAGCGCGGGGCTCCGGCGGGCGTCCCGGTCTCCGTGGTACGCCACGAAGGTTCTGTCCAGGGACCACTGCTTGAGGAGACCATGGGCCGCTGACGGCACACCGAGCAAACGGGCGATGGCGCGGGTGGGAAACGGGTCGCAATATCCGGCGATCACGTCGACCGGGCCCGACTCCATGGCGTCGAACAAGCGGGCGGCCATGCTGGACAGCCACGGGCTGACGCGCGCCACCTGGCGGGCCGTGAACGCCTGCCCCACCAGCTTGCGGATCCGGGTGTGCTGCGGCGGGTCGTCGAAAATGAGCGGCGAGCCGGCGAACACCGGGTTGTCCCGCGACCGCAGGTCTGAAGAGAAGGCGAGCGGGTCGGCCAGGGCTGCCCGCACGTCTGCGTGGTCGAGCAGGGCCCACCGGGTTGGACCCACCCGAACCGGCCCGTTCCCACGTAGGGCGGCATAGACCGGGAACTGGTCCCGCCGGGCGGCCGGGCCGAACAGCGCATGGGGGGTCACGCCTATCGACTACCACATCGGCGTGACGCCCGGGGAGGTCCCCTCCGCCCGACGGCCGCTACCCTAAGGCACGTGCTCGCCGCCGCCCCACGCCGGTCCGCCCTCGGACTCGCTCGGCGCGCCGTTTCGATCGGCGGCGAGCGGTGAGCGTGCGACTGAGCGAAGACGAGGCGTGGGACGTCCTCGGGTCCTCGCATACGGGGATCCTGACGAGCCTGCGCCGCGACGGTGTGCCGGTCAGCCTCCCCGTTTGGTTCGTGGTCGACGACCGCACCGTCTTGGTGGCCGGTCCAGCGGCCTCGCACAAATTCACCCGCATCCGCCGCGATGGGCGCGTTGCCTTTCTGGTTGAATCGGGCGAGGCGTGGAAGGACCTCCGCGCTGTGCACCTCATCGGCCGGGGCGACGTCGTCGAGCAACCCGACTGGGAGTCGGTTGACGCGTTGTTCGACGCGAAGTACGCCGGGTTCAGGACGCCGCGGGAGAAGATGCCGGCGGCGACGCGGGCCCATTACGACGGCGCCCGATCGTTGGTGCGGCTCACCGCGACAGAACGGCTTCTCACGTGGGACAACCAGCGACTGGACCGACCTTGACGGTGGTGGCCGGATTGAAGGAGATCCGTACCGAGGGTGTCCTCACCGTGGTGTTCGACCGTCCCGCGGCGCGAAACGCGTTGACGGTGGCCATGCGGCAACGTCTCGAGCAGTTGTGCGCCGAGGTGGACGGAGACGACGACATCGAGGTCGTCGTGCTCACCGGGACCGATCCGGCGTTCTGCGCCGGAGCGGACATGAAGGAGATTGCCTCCCTGGGCCGGGCCCTGCCGCCGACGGACCCCGGGCGGGCGATCAGGGGCGTGCGCAAACCGGTCGTCGGGGCTATCAACGGGCCCTGTGTCACGGGGGGTCTGGAGATCGCGCTCAGTTGCGACTTCCTCGTCGCCTCGGAGTTGGCCCGGTTCGCCGACACACACGCCCACCTCGGCGTGCTGCCCCGCTGGGGGATGTCGGCGCTCCTGCCCCGGGCCGTCGGGGTCAGGTGGGCCAAGGAGCTCTCGGCGACCCGCGCCGTCATCGATCCCGCCGAGGCGCTACGGATCGGGCTGGTGAACCACGTGGTGCCCCACGACCAGCTGGAGGCGCGCGTCCGTTCCATCACCGACGCCATCCGGCGGGCACCTGCCCCCGCCGTGGCGGCCACATTCGAGCTCTACGACGACGGGCAGAGCTGCTCGCAGGCAGAAGCCCTGGCTCTCGAGGCGGAGCGAGGAGCGGCCTGGGTGGTCGACCTCACCCGTTTCGGCCGTGGCGTCGGGGACGGGTCGCCCTGATCCACCGAGCCGACGCGCTATCCGGCGCTGGTGGCCACCTTCTTGTTCGGGTAGCAGGTGAACTTCTGGAAGAGCTTGTAGGTCGCGCCGTTCCCTTCCACCGTGGACGTGCACGGCTGGGGCTGGTCGGAGAGGGTGGGCCAGCTCAAAGGCCCGTTGCCTCCGGCCAGGGTCGGCTTGATCGTGATGCCCTTGGCCACCGTGGCCGCCACGTTGGACGGGGTGACCGCGACCCCGCGGGCCTTGGTGGCCTGGAGCAGCTGGATGAAGAGCTGGGCGCTCCAGTAGCCGATGTCGGTGCCGATCTCGATGTCAGGGGCGGCGCCGATCGACTTCAGATCTTTCAACTCCTGCTTGACAGCCGCAGTGCCGTCGTATTCGGTCGGCAACAGGTTGGTGGTGTAGACGCCCTTGAGCGCCGCTGCCACCGAGGGCTGCGTGGCCACCGCGGACGGCTCGTAGGTCGCTCCGTTGTAGATGATGCCGGTGTAGCCGGCGGCGTGGAGGGCGGCGGCAAGGGCGATCCCGGCGGCTGATCCGGTGACCTCGAAGACGATGTTGGGATTGGTGGCCAGGATGGCCTGGACGAACGGTGCCTGGCTCTGGGCGCCGGTCACAGGGATGTTGTTCTGGTTGATGACGACCTTGGCCCCCAGGCTGGTCCAGACCTCGCCGAGCGTCTGGCTGACCGTGACCGCCGGCGGGCTGTCATAACCCTCCATCGCCACCTTGAGCTGGGACCCCGGCTTCTTCGAGGCCTGAATGATCTGCCTGATCGACGACGTGGTCTCCCAGCCCTGGAACGACTGCTGGCAGCCGATGATGCTGATGGCCCACTTGTTCTCGCAGAAGGCTTGCTCCACCCCGTAGCCGATCACGGGGGTCGTGTTCTGACCCAGGAAGGTGGTCAACTGGCTGGAGGCGACGTCGTCGGCGAAGGGGGTCACCGCGAACACGTGGTCGCTCTGGACGAGCTGCTGGACGTCTGTCGTCTCGGAGGACGGTGAGTCCTGGTCGTCTTGGACGCCGAGGAACTTGATCTTGCGCCCGTCGAGCCCGCCGGCCTTGTTGAAGCGGTAGATGCCGGCCTGGAAGCCGGTCGCTGTGCCGGGGAAGTTGAACCCGGCATCGACACCGCCGACCACGATCGGTCCGCTCGCGGAGGTTGCGTCCGTCGTAGCCGCCGCGGGGCCCGAGAACGCCGCGGCACCGACGCCGACAACCGTGCCCGCCAACGACATCGCCATGGCGGCCGACGCGACGGCGCGCTTGCCCTTGCGGAATGAGTGCACGAAGTGCATTGCCCCCCCTTGTTCACGAATCTGGATAAAGAACATTTCTGCGAAGTATTGTCTATCCGAATTGGTCGAGTGGGAGCAAGTGACACTCCTTCTTGGTCACCATATTCGCAGGTCACGACGGCAGAGGCGGCGCCGGTTTAATTGAGGAGCCTAGTTGTGCAGCGACCGCGCCCCCTCTCCCGGGCGACGCGGACGGGAGGTCACCCCGGCCAATGGTTCCAGCCGACCCGTCCGGATGAACGCGAGCGGTCGGCTGGGCGGAACGTCGTCCCCAAGGTGTACGCCACCGGAAACAGCCCGACCTGCGTGTGCTCGCCGTACGGGATGCCCAGGGCGAGTGCGGCCTCCTCTTCGCGGTAGAGGTGCAGCGTGGTCCAGGCGCAGCCCAGTCCCCGGCTGCGGAGGGCCAGATGGAGGCTCCACACGGCGGGCAGGACCGAGCCCCAGCGACTGGCCTGCGCGAACGTGGTGGCGGCACCGTAGCGCCGGGCCACCGTGGGCACGACGAGAACGGGGACGCGCTCCATGTTGTCGGCCAGATACTGGACCGAGGCCGACATCCGCGCGTCGGGGGACGTGGTGTCGGGCGTCTCGCCGGTCCGGTCGCGCGCCATGTGGTCTGCCATGCCCTTGCGGTAGAGGTCGGCCAGCGTGGCGCGCAGAGGAGCGTCGTCCACCAATACCCAGCCCCAGCTCTGATCGTTGGCGCCGTTCGGGGCCTGGAAGGCGAGGTGGAGACATTCCTCGACGACCTTGCGCTCCACCGGTCGCTCGAGGTCGAGACGGCGGCGCACGGCTCTCGTGGTCGTAAGCACCTCATCGAACGAGAGGGCGGTCGGGGTGTCGGGCATGCCGACCGCGAGTGTAACGGCGGTCACCGTTCAAGCGGCCTGACCGGACACCTGAGAAGGGTGGTCAGCAGATGGCCTATCCGCCGGCGCTGTAAGTTGCCCGGTGGAACAGAACTTCGGCGGCAAGTGAGGAGAATCGAAATGGCAAAGGTCCTGTGCGTGCTCTATGACGATCCCGTCGACGGCTACCCCGATTCCTATGCCCGCGACGCCATCCCCGTCATCTCCTCGTATCCGGGGGGACAGACGACGCCGTCTCCCCGCGCCCTCGATTTCACCCCGGGGCAACTTCTCGGCAGCGTGTCGGGAGAGCTCGGGCTCCGCAAATTTCTCGAGGACGCAGGCCATACGTTGATCGTCACGACGGACAAGGACGGGCCTGAGTCGGTTTTCGAACGGGAGTTGGTCGACGCCGACATTGTCATTTCGCAGCCGTTCTGGCCGGCGTACCTGACCGCCGAGAGGATCGCCAAGGCGCCGAATCTGAAGCTGGCCATCACCGCCGGGATCGGATCGGACCACGTCGACCTGCAAGCGGCCTCGGCGCAGGGGATGACGGTGGCCGAAGTGACCTATTCGAACAGCATCAGTGTGGCGGAGCACGTGGTGATGATGATCCTGGCGCTCGTGCGCAACTACATCCCGTCCTATGGCTGGGTCATCCGGGGTGGATGGAACATTGCCGACTGCGTGGAGCGGTCCTACGACCTCGAGGGAATGTCCGTCGGATCGGTCGCCGCCGGTCGCATCGGCACGGGCGTGCTGAAGCGCCTCAAGGGATTTGACGTCGACCTCCACTACACCGATCGCCACCGGCTGCCGGTCGACGTGGAAACCGAGCTGGGCCTGACCTTTCACGAGAGCACGGCCGACATGGTCCCGCACTGCGACGTCGTCACCATCAACGCGCCGCTGTACCCCGGGACCGAGGGGCTCTTCAATGACGACCTGCTCTCCACAATGAAGCGGGGTTCGTACCTCGTGAACACGGCCCGCGGGAAGATCTGCGATCGCGATGCCGTGGTGCGCGCACTGGAGAGCGGCCGGCTGGCGGGGTACGCCGGCGACGTCTGGTTCCCCCAGCCGCCGCCCAACGACCACCCGTGGCGGTCGATGCCGCACCACGGCATGACGCCGCACATTTCGGGCACGTCGCTGTCGGCGCAGGCTCGCTACGCGGCGGGAGTCCGGGAGATCCTCGAGTGCTTCTTCGACGGCCGCCCGATTCGCGACGAGTACCTCATCGTGTCGGGTGGTGGCCTCGCCGGCACCGGGGCGCACTCCTACGGCGAGGGGAACGCGACCGGCGGCTCCGAGGACGCCGTCCGCTACACGCGCTAGTCGCGCACCGGCTCTCGGCGAGCCGCCCGTTCTTCGGCCTCTCGGCGAGCAGCCCGGGCCTCGGCGAACCCGGGCACCAGGTCGAAGACGCTGTGCTCGGCCATGGTCACGCGCCGCATGGTGCGAGGCACCTCGGGCGGAGGTGCCGGGCGCCCGTGCTGCACGGCGATGTTGTCCCAGAGCACGAGGTCGCCAACCCGCCAATGATGCGAATAGGTGTTCTCCGGCGCGTAGAGCAGCGCCCAGAGGGCTTCGAGGGTCTCTTCGCTCTCCCGCGCGCCCAGGCCGATGATGCGGTCGGTCTGCATCTGGTTGACCGAGAGCAACTCCTGCCCGCTGGTGGGGTGGCGCATCAGGACTGGATGGGCGAAGCGGGGCGAGAGCGGCGTCTCCGGTCCGAGGGTTGCCTCCCGGAAGCGCGCGTCACCTCGTTGATCGGAGAGATCGAAGACATTGAGCGCCCGGCGCCCCCTGACGCGGGCCCGGAGCTCGGGCGGGAGGCGGCGGGCCGCCCCGACCGCATCGGCGAAGTTGGTCGGGCTGCCTCCGGGGGGAACCTCCGTGGCATAGAGACAGATACCCAGGCTCGGTTCTGCGGTGAAGATGAAGTCGGAATGGAAGAGGAGGGCACCCTCGGGGACAAGCCCGTTCTCCCGGACGTTCGAGACCCACTCGGGGCCGCCGGCGAGGACAGGGCCGAGGTAGTCGACGACCCGCACCTGGTCCTCGAACGAGATGTCCTGCTCAGGGAAGAGCAGCAGGTGACGCGCGACGAACAATTCCCGGAGCTCCCGCTGCTGCGCCGCGTCGAGGGGGTGGCGCAGATCGAGCTCGAGGACGGCGCCGAAGGAGGCAGCCAAGTCTCGCACCTTCACCGTGACCCTCCCATCGTCTGCGCAGGCTACTGAGCTGCCGGCACCGGGGGGCTGACCGTCACCGGGCCAGTGAGTCGCCGAGCCACTCCGCCAACTCGTCGTCGGTCGCGAACTGCGTCGCCAGCACCCGGGCCCGTTTGAAGGCCAGGTGCGCCGGCACCTCCCAGGTGAACCCCATGCCGCCGTGGACCTGGATGCACGATTTTCCGTTCGCCAGGGCAGCCTCGTCGGCCAGCAGCTTGGCCCCGCGCGCGGCGACCTCGGGATCGCCGACGTCAGGTTGGATGATCGTGACCGCGGCGGCCTGGACGGCGACCCGTGCCACCTCGGCCCGGACCAGCATGTCGGCACAGATGTGCTTGACCGCTTGAAACCCGCCGATGACACGGCCGAACTGCTTGCGCGCTTTGGCGTACGCCGTGGCCAGATCGGTGGACCACCCCGCCAAGCCGACCTGGAGCGCGGCGGTCAGCACGGCGCCGTCGCGACGCCACCGCGCCGAGAGGTCGCTCCCTCCGACCTCGGTGCCGTCCGGGAGCGTGGAGACGATCCACAACGGGGTGAGGGGGTCCATGGGGCGGTGCACCGCGGTGGCATCGAGCGTCGAGGGGTCGACGGCCGCGACGCCCTGGTCGGACAGCACGAGCAGAGTGTCGAGATCGGACAGGTGCTCGACGACGAGTGGGATGGTCGCGCCCGGTGCCGGTCGCTCGACCAGGCCGACGACGGCCGCGCCGTCGGCCGCGCCGTCGATCAGCCCCGCGGCCAGGTGGCTGGCCACCAACGGGCCCGGCACCAACGCCCGCCCGAGTTCCTCGAAGACGAGGACGGCTTCGGGCAGGCCCAGATCCACCCCGCCGGCCGACTCGGCCAGACAGAGGTTGAAGACCCCGGCGTCACCGAGTTCGCGCCACCCTTTCTTGTCGACGACCTGTTCGGAACCCTCGGCGGCCCGTAGGGTCTCCAGCGGGAACCGTCCCTCGCAGAGCCGGCGCACGCCCTCGGCCAGGTCGGTCTGGAATTCGGTCAGTTCAAAATCCATGGTGCGACCTCTCCTAGGGCGCCACGCGGGCGTCGTCGCTGGTGGCTTTGGCGGGCACGGGTGGTGACGGCTCCTTCGGCAGGCCGAGGATCCGTTCGCCCACGATGTTGCGCTGAATCTGCGAGGTTCCGGCGGCGATGGTGAGCGAAATCCCACGGAGCCAGTCGTCGACCATCATCTCCGCCGGGAGGCTCCCGAGACCGTCGAGCCCTTCCACGTTCTGCGCCGCCAGGCCGGCCCGCCCGAGGAGTGTCAGCGAGAACTCGCCGAGTCGTTGCCGCGCCTCGGTGTAGGCCAGTTTGAACACCGTGCCCCCGATGCCGGGCGCGCCGGTGCGCGCCGCCTGCGAGACGTTCCGTTTGGTCAGCGCCCACAGGGCATCGAGTTCGGCCCGGAGGTGCCCGGCCTGCCGCCGCACCCCGGGGTCCGTCCACGCGCCGGTGCGCCGAGCCGTCTCCACCGTGGCGGTGAGGAGCTCGAATGCCTCGAGCAGATCGCTGACGAAGGCAGTGCCCCGCTCGAAGCTGAGGGTCACCATGGTCACCCTCCACCCGTCGTTCTCCTCGCCGACGCGGTTGGCGACGGGGATCCGCACCTCGTTGAGGAAGAGCTCGGCGAAGTCGGTGTGGTCGGCGATGGTGCGGAGGGGCCGGATCTCCACACCGGGGGTGTCCATGGGGAGGATGAGCCACGTGATGCCCCGGTGGCGGCTGTCCTCACTCCCGGTGCGCACCAGGAGCTCGCACTGGTCGGCCACCTCGGCGTGGGACGTCCAGATCTTCGATCCCGTGACCACGTACTCGTCGCCGTCCCTGACGGCCCTCGTGCGGAGCGAGGCCAGGTCGCTCCCGGCGTCGGGCTCACTGAAGCCCTGGCACCAGACCTCCTCACCCTTGAGGATGCGCGGCAGGTAGCGCTGGCGCTGCTGCGAGGTGCCCTCCGCGATGATCGTCTGCCCCGCATGGAGGAGCCCGACGAAATTCACGCCGACGTAGGGTGCGTGGGCCCGTGCCAGCTCCTCGTGGAAGATGAGCTGCTCCACGGGCGAGGCACCGCGGCCCCCGCCCTCGACGGGCCAATCCACCCCGGCATAGCCGGCGTCGAACAAGAGCCGCTGCCAGTGGGTGTCGTAGGCGCGTCGACCGGGCCAGTCGGTGTGGGCGGGTTTGGGACCGAGGGAGGGCACGGTCTTGGCGAGCCACGCCCGCAGGTCGGCCCGGAACGCCTCTTCGGGCTCGGAATAACGCAGATCCATGATCCCTTTCGTATCGCAAACCGGTGCCGGTCGGCGAGACGGGGGTGGAACCGGCACGGAAAACTTTCCCGGTGCCATAATCGGTCTGCGTGGTACCGACGTGCTTTGCTCCCGATCTTTTGGATGGACAGGTTGCGCTGGTGACCGGCGGGGCCACCGGCATCGGCAAGGAGATCTGTCGGGTTCTGGGTGCGCACGGGGCCAAGGTGGCCATGGCGAGCCGCAAACGCGAGAACCTCGAGGCCGCGGTGGAGGAGTTGGCCACCGAAGGTATCGACGCGCAGTTCGCGGTGTGTGATGTACGGGATGCCGAGGCGGTGCGCGCCGCGGTCGATCAGATCCTCGAGAGCCGTCACCGGCTCGACATCGTGGTGAACAACGCCGCCGGCAACTTTCCCGCGCCGATGTCGAAGATCTCCCCGAATGGCTTCAAGGCCGTGGTCGACATCGACCTGCTCGGGACGTACAACGTCACCCGGGCCGCGTTCGACGCCGCTTTGGCCGACCACGGAGGTTCCATCGTCAACATCAGCGCGCCCTTTGGGCAGATGGGCGTCGTCTACCAGTCGCACGTTGCGGCGGCCAAGGCTGGAGTCGATTCGCTCACCCGGACGTGTGCCGTCGAGTGGGGGCCCTACGGCATCCGGGTCAATGCCATCGCCCCCGGGTCGATCGGCGGCACTGAAGGGCTCCAGCGCTTCTCCGATGTGGTGCGCGGTGGCGACGACGCGCCGACCAACCCGCTCGGTCTTTTGGGGCACGGCTCGGACATTGCGTACCTTGCCCTCTTCTTGTGCAGCCCCGCCGCCCGCTTCATTTCCGGGCAGGTGATCGCGGTGGACGGCGCGGGGACGACGGACCTCTTGCGGATGCGGGCGGGGAGGATCTGAGGGCGCGCCTCGTGAAAGAGCGGAGGCGCTACGCACCCCCCCAGGCGTCGAGCAGGTCATCGGTCGTGGTCAGCGTGGAGATCATGGGAAACGTGTTGGCCAACAGGGCATCGACGTAGTCGGCCGGGACGCCGGCGACGGTGTCGCGGGGCACTACGACCCGGTAGCCAAAGTTGACCGCCTCGATCGCCAGACCGAGCACGCCCAAATTGACCGACACCCCGGTGGCCACCACGGTGCGGATGCCCAGATTGCGCAGCCAGGGGTCGAGCGACGTCCCGATGAAGGGGGAGATGCCGTGGAAGCGCGTCGACACCAGGTCCCCGGGCTCGGGGCCGAGCTCGGGGATCAACTCGGACGCCGGGCTGCCGGTGAGCATGTGCTCGGGGTTGCGGAGCAAGGATCCCATCAGCGCGCAGTTGACCACGGTCCCGGCCCGGTCGGCCCGGAATGCGGCGAGGCAGTGGATGACCGGGATATTGAGCGACCGGGCCGTGCCGAGCAGCCGGGCAATGTTGGGGATGACCGCGGTGTGCCGGGCCGCCTCCGCCAACTCGGGGATGGTACTGAGATCGCCGATCACCGCCCGCTGCATCTCCATGGTCAGTACGGCCGTGTGGCTCGGCGAGACCAGCTCGCTCAGGTCGATGCTCATCCTCTCGGTCTAGTGCAACGGCGCGCTGCGGTGCGATCCAGGGTCATTGCCCGGGGTGCGCGCACACTGGTACCGTCCCGAGACTGTCCATTTTCGGGGGAAGCGACCATGCCTGCAGTTGAAGAACGTCTCCGCGGTTCAGGGATACTGGTCACCGGGGGCGGGACGGGCATCGGCAAGGCCTGCGCGGCGCGTCTCGCCTCGGAGGGTGCGGTGGTCATGATCTGCGGGAGAACCGAATCCCGCCTCGAAACCGTGGTGGCGGACCTCGCCCGCGCCGGGCTCACAGCCAATTACACGGTGGCCGACGTGACTCAGGAAGCGGACGTCGCCCGCGCCATCGAGCGAACCGTGCAGGCGGCGGGAAACCTCAGGGGCGTGGTCGCCAACGCGGGTGGCGGAGGCATGATCGTCCCGTACCACCTCCAGGACGCCGACGAGTTCATGCGCGTGCTCACCCTCAACGTCTTGGGCACGATGTTGTGCGTGAAGCACGCCGTGCCGCACCTGGTGGCCGCCGGAGGAGGATCATTCGTCGGCATGTCGTCCATCGCGGGGGCGGTCACGCACATGGCCTTCGGCGCCTACCCCGTGGCCAAGGCGGGAATCGACGACATGATGCGTAACGCGGCGGACGAGTACGGGCCGGCCGGCGTTCGGTTCAACTCGGTCCAGCCCGGTTTCGTCACGACCGAAATCATGGAGGGCATTCCCCGGGATAGCGCGGTCTTCGAGAGCTACCTCGTCAATACCCCGCTCGGGGGCACCTCGACGCCCGAGGAGGTGGCCAGCGTGGTCAGCTTCTTGATCGGGCCGGATTCGTCTCGGGTCACCGGTCAGGCCATTGCCATCGACGGGGGGCAGCACCTTCGGGCCGGTCCCGACTTTCGGCCGTTCACCGGGCTCAGTCCCGATCAGCTCCTGGCGCGCGACGACGATCCGGCCTGAGGGCGCGCCGACGAGTCGGAATCTGGCCGCCCCCGATCAGGGCTCGGTGCGGTAGCCGTCGAACACGCCGCGCAAGCCCGTCGGCGTGTGGTCCCCGAAGGCAATCTGCTCGAGGACGCCGATGCCTTCTTCACCGTCCATGGTGGCCCGGCACAGGGTCTGGACGTGCATGGAGGTGGGGTCTTCTGGGTCGAATGCGTCCAAGCGGATCGACTCGCCGCCGACGGCCAGGGGGCCGTGCACCGACCCATGGCCCCAGACCGGATGGCCGTAGCCGATGCCTCGCATGCGGAAGGTGAACAGCGGCTCCAGCTCGATCTTGCTGTTGCCGTTGCGCGCGGACCGCATCGTCAGGGCGGCCGTCCGGGCGATCCGGGTCCCGGGGATCCAGTCCAGCTCGTAGTCGACGCCCTGCAAGTGCTCGTACTCGAGGTTCTCACCCCAGGTCGGCGTGTCCGGATCGATGACCGGGAGAATGAGGGCCTGCTCCAGCCAGCGGTCGCCGTCAGAGCGCTCGAAGAGCGCCAGATGCGTGCAGAACTGGTCGAAATGGAGCGGGGCCCAGAGCCAGAACACCTGGGGCGCGGCCTGGGGGAAGTTGGTCGGCGCCTGCACGCCCAGGCCCCTCTGGCCCCATGAGCGATCTCTGACTCCCCGGGCACCGACACCCAGGGGCAGCTCCTCCCCGGCCAGCCTGATCGTCCCCTCCCACGAGCCCCACTGGGTGAGCCTGGTGACGTCCATGACCCGGCGTGCTCCCGATATGGCCGTATTGCGGGGCTCTTCGACCGCGACCGTGCGGGCCTCGAAGACGATGTCCGCCTCGAGTCCGTGGTCGTTCGGGGCGACCGAGAGCCGGATCCGGCGCAAGGGGTCGAGCACCTCGACGCGGATGGGCCCAATCTCGGTGGCCCGATCCAAGGGCATGGATCCCGACGCGAACACTGAGTGCTCGACGCCGTCGATCACCACGCTGAAGGCGGCGTCGATGAGGCCACGGTTGGGATAGTGCGCCATTGCTGCGGCGAAGAAGAGCTCTCCGTTCCGCGAGAACCCGTTGAAGAAGTAGCGGTCGTAGTGGTTGGGGTCGGCGCTGGAAGGATGGGCGACCGGGTCGGCGGTCTGGTGGATCGGGTAGTCGTCATAAGGAGTCAGCACGACGTAGAACTGAACCAGACTTAGGTGCCGAAGTCCACTGCCCCTCCCTCTGGGGCGGGGTGCGCCGACCTTTGACAGACGTGGAAGCAGTCTCTAGTCTCCCGACCCGGACGGTGCGCCGCGCACAGGGCCCGAGGGCGCCCGGATTCCGGGAGGGGATGGCATGACGGCGACTGAGGCGCGACCGATCGATCTGTTGGACCCTTATCTGTACTCCGGAGACCCGTGGCCGGTGTACCGCTGGCTACGCGATGAGGCTCCGGTGTACCGCGACGTGAACGGGATCGTGGCGGTCTCCCGCCATCGCGACGTGAGCGAGGTCGAGAGGAATACCGAGTTGTACAGCTCGGCGTCGGGGTCGCGCCCGTTCATCCAGATGAGCGAGTCCATGATCAACAAGGACGATCCCTTCCACGCTGAGCAGCGCAAGCTCGTCTCGTCGCGCTTTCGGTTGGCCGCGTTGGCCCGCCACGAGGACCACGTCCGGGAGGTCGTCACCGAGCTCATTGACGCGGTGGCGCACACCGGTCGTGCCGAAGTGGTTGCCGACCTGGCCGCGCCGCTCCCGGCCATCATGATCAGCGACCTCATGGGCTATGACCGTGCCGTCTGGCCGCAGGTCAAGTGGTGGTCGGAGGCGACGATGGCGAGCGCCGGGTTCAAAGACGATGACCCGCGGCGACCGCAGGGCTCCGAGGCGGCGCAGGCGGACTTCGCCGCCGAGACCCTGAAGTTGATGGAGGCCCGCCGCGCCGACCCTCGCGACGACTTGATGTCGATGTGGGTCCAGGGGCGCCCCGGTGGGGAGCCGCTGCCGGTCGCGGAGATCTTCAACGAGGCATTGCTGGTCATCGACGGTGGTGCCGAGACCACCCGGTCGACCATCGGCCAGACGGTGGTGGCCCTGTCGGACCACCCCGAGCAACGGGAACGAATTATGAAGGATCCCAGCGTGCTGCGGACGACCGCCGTCGACGAGTTCATCCGCTGGTCCAGCCCGATACTCAACATGCGCCGGACGGTGACCGCGGAGCACGAGCTGCACGGCCTGCAGCTGCGGGAGGGCGACGAGGTTCTCCTCATGTACGCGGCGGCCAACCGCGACGAGCGCGCCTTCGATCGCCCCGACGAGTTCGACGTGCTCCGGACCCACAACCACCACGTGGCGTTCGGCTTCGGGCCCCACCGTTGCCTCGGGGCCAACCTCGCCCTGCTGGAGCTCAGGGTGCTGTTCGAAGAGCTTCTTCGTCGCCTGCCGGACTTCCGGCTCGCCCCGGGGCACGAGCCGGAGTTCGTTCCGGGCTACTTCACCCGGACCTACCGGGAGGTCCACATCGAATTCACGCCGGAGCCGTGAGACCCCCGGGAAACGGTTGGTGACGCGGGAGCAGGCAACGGGGCCGATGGCCGGCGTCCGTGTGGTCGAGCTCGGCGTGTGGATCGCCGGCCCCGCCGCGGGAGGGATCCTGTCCGACTGGGGCGCGGACGTCGTCAAGATCGAGCCGCCGCTGGGGGACCCGGCGAGGTCGTTCCAGCGCATGCTCGGGGGCGACCTCCCGACCAACCCCGTGTTCGAGCTCGATAACCGGTCCAAGCGCAGCATCGTCGTCGACCTCGGTACCGACGAGGGCCGCGCCCTCGCACTCGAACTGGTGGACGCCGCGGACGTGTTCCTCACCAACATTCGCGTGTCCGCACTCCGGCGAGCCGGCCTCGACCCCGAGACCCTGAGAGCGCGCAACCCCCGCCTGGTCTACGCCATCATCACCGGCTACGGGCTCGAGGGCGCCGAGGCCGACCGGCCCGCCTACGACATCGCGGCCTACTGGGCCCGCTCGGGCCTGGCGGCGTCGCTGACGCCACCGGGTGGCCAGCTTCCCTTCCAGCGCGGGGGAATGGGCGACCACACGGTGGCCATGACGGCGGCGGCCATGATCAGCGCGGCCCTCTTCGCCCGCGAGCGGACCGGGGAGGGCGACCTCGTCTCGACCTCGCTGTTCCGCCAGGGGGCCTACACCATCGGTTTCGACGTGAACGTCGCCTTGATGTGGGGCCAGCAGATAAGGGTCGGGACGCGTACGCAGATGGGCAACGTCGCCATCAACAACTATTCGGCCGGCGACGGTCGCCGCTTCTGGATTGTGGGGCTCGAGGGCCACCGGCACTGGCCGCCCTTGGCCCGCGCCGTCGGCCACCCCGAGTGGCTCGAGGACGAGCGGTTCGCCACACCGGCGGCCCGGGCCTCCAATGCGAGCGAGCTCATCGCGCTTCTCGACGAATCGTTCGCCACGAAGACCCTCGACGAGTGGGCCGCTGTCTTCGACTCGGACCCCGACTTCTTCTGGGCCCCGGTCCAATCGGTCGACGAGCTCCTGGGCGACCAGCAGTTCCACGCGGCAGGTGGGTTCGTCGACGTGCCCTCCGAGGACGGTTCGTGGACGATGCTGGCGACTCCGGCCGACTTCGACACCCACCGCAGCGCCCCCCGGTTCCGTGCCCCGCACCTGGGGGAACATACGCACGAAGTCCTCGCCGAGCTCGGAAAGTCCGAAGAAGCGATCAGTGCACTGGCGGCGTCCGGGGCCACACCGGCGGACGGCGACGAACCGGCATCCTGAGCTCGGGCCCGGCCCCCTGTGTTGACGTAACTAGATCCTCGTTCTAGTGTCGCGCCCAGGAGTGGGCATGGTCCAGGAGGTCCCAAATGACAGAGATTGACTTCGCCGCGTTCGATGCGGACAATCACTACTACGAGGCCCCGGATGCCTTCACCCGGCACCTGGAACCGCAGTTCGCCAAGCGTGGCATGCAGTGGGCCCAGATCAACGGGAAGACCCGCCTGCTGGTCGGGGGCCGGATCAACCGCTTCATCCCCAACCCCACCTGGGACCCGGTGTCCAAGCCGGGCGCGCTCGACGAGTACTTCCGGGGTCGCAACCCCAAGGGCGCCGACACATCGGTCCTCTTCGGCGAGCTCGACCGTCTCGCCGACCACCCCGAGTACCAGAATCGCGACGCCCGGCTGAGCCTCATGGACACCCAGCACCTCGAGGGGGCCATCTTTCTCCCCACCCTCGGCGTCGGGATGGAGCAGGCGCTCCTCGACGACATTCCCGCGCTCACCGCCGCTTTCCGGGCCTTCAACCGCTGGATGGAGGAGGACTGGGGCTTTGCCTACAAAGAGCGGATCTTCGCCGCGCCGTACGTGACGCTGGTCGATCCGGTCAACGCCGTCACCGAGTTGGAGTGGGCGCTGGACCACGATGCCCGCTTCCTCGTCATGGTCGGTGGCCCGATCGTGGTCAACGGCATCGGGATCTCTCCCGCCGATCCCGTCTTCGATCCGTTCTGGTCCCGGGTCAACGAATCGGGTGTCACGTTCTGCTACCACGGCGGGAACAGCCGCTATGGCCGGTACCTGTCCGACTGGGGCGAAACCGCTGATATGGAGGCTTTCCGCCAGAACCCGTTCCGGGGCCTGGTGTCGTCCAACCCGACGCAGGACACCTTTTCCAATCTTTTGGCCCACGGCCTGTTCGACCGGTTCCCCAACCTGCGCCTGGCCTGCATCGAGACCGGCGCCGATTGGGTGTTCCACCTGTTCGAGAAGTTGAAGAAGTCGTTCGGCCAGGCCCCGCACCTTTACCCCGAGGATCCCCGGGAGACCTTCAAGCGGCACGTGTGGGTCTCGCCCTATTACGAGGACGAACTGGGTGCGCTGCGGACCTTGCTGGGGGCCGACCACATCCTCATGGGGTCGGACTACCCCCACGCCGAGGGTTTGGCCGACCCGGTCAGCTACATCAAGGACCTCAAGAACTTCGACTACCCCGACGCGGACTGCCGGCTCGTCATGCGGGATAACGGAATCGGCCTCTCGCAGCGCCGCCCCGCGTGACCCCGGCGCACCGGGTGGGAGGACAGGCCTGATGGCGATGCCAGCGGGTATCGGAGCCATCGACACCATGATCGGCTTCGCCTCGGGGGACATGAAGGAGACCTATGCCTTCATCACCCGGCAGACCAAGGACCGGCAGTCGAAAGAGGAGTTCGCCTTCCCCGCGGAGTACATGTTCAAGCAGGTGCCCGAGAAGGACATCGAGACCGACGACCCTATTTCGTACACGCTCAACGAAATGGACCGATGGGGCGTCGAACGCGGCCTGGTCGGCGTCGGCGGCGAGGACGGGCTCGGGGACCTGGCCGTCAAGCGATACCCCGATCGGTTCATTCCCTCGGCGGGCTGTGACCCGAATGCCGGCATGGAGGGCATCAGGAAGTTGACCAGGCTCTACGAGACCCACGGCATCCGGGCGGTGAGTGCCTTCCCGGCCGGGACGTTCCCGCAGGTGGCCATCAACGACAAGAAGATGTACCCCATATACGCCAAGTGCGTGGAGCTGGGCATACCGATCTTCTGCACCGCGGGGGTGCCGGGCCCCCGATTGAAGTTCGCCGTCCAGCACGTCGAGCTGATCGATGAGGTCATGTACGACTTCCCCGAGCTCATCTTCGTCACCCGCCACGGCTGCGAGCCCTGGGCGGACCTGGCGGTCAAGCTGATGCTCAAGTGGCCCGGGTTGCACTTCTCGACCAGCGCGTTCGCCCCCCGGTACTACCCGAAGGCGGTCATCGACTTCGCCAACACGCGCGGGGCGGACAAGTTCATCTACGCCGGCTACTTCCCCATGGGGCTGTCGCTCGAGCGGATCATGACCGAAATGGTGGACCTTCCCCTCCGCGACGAGGTATGGCCCAAGTTCTTGAGGGGCAACGCCCTGCGGGTGCTGGGCTTGGACAAGTAGCGGGCCCTCGGTGATCGAGTGCAGCCCCCGATGACGCTGGTCTGGCCCGACGCCAGCCTGCCCGAGGATGTCCGGCGTTCCCTCGTCGGTCCCGGGACCCCCTTCGAACTGATCGAAGAAGAGGTGTTGGGCACCGTCATGGAGGTATTCGCCAAGCGTCCGCGGACCATCGTCGAGATCCTGCGCGGCGGCGTGGAGCGCTTCGGCGGGCGTCCCTACACGGTGTTCCCCGAGCGCGAGCTCAGCTTCGAGTCCATCATCGGCCCCATCGCCGCGGTGGCCCGGGGCCTCAGGGACAAGTACGGCATCGAGAAGGGTGACCGCGTCGGCATCTGTGCCGCCAACTGCGTCGAATGGGTGCTGACGTTCTGGGCGGTCACCGCCCTCGGCGGGGTGACGGTCGCGCTCAACGGCTGGTGGACCGGCCCGGAGATTTCCTACGCGCTCGAGCTGACCGAGCCCAAGGTGCTGCTCGGGGACCGGCGCCGGATGAGCCGGCTGGAGGGGGTGGACGTGGGGTCGCTCCCGTGCGTCGTCTTCGAGGATGAGTTCGAGGGAATCGAGTCGGCCGGCGCCGGCGCCGCGCTCCCCGACGTCGCCATCGATGAGGACGACCCATTCCTCATGCAGTTCACCAGCGGGACCACCGGTCGACCCAAGGGCGCGATGATCTCGCACCGGAGCAACATCCACTTCGGCCTGGCCACCTATCTGCGGGCCGCCGAGTCGATGGCCAAGGCGGCCGCGGCGGGCGAGGCGGTTCCCGCGCCCGTTCCTCCCTGTTCCATTTCGGCCAGCCCGATGTTCCATGTGGCCGGACTCAACTGCTCGTTGGTGCTGGCCCCGATGAGTGGGCAGACGATCATCTACCCGCCGCCGGGCAAGTGGCAGGAGACCGTCCAACTCGAGCTCACCGAGAAATACCGGGGTACCGTGTGGTCGCTCGTCCCGACGCAGCTGTGGCGCCTGCTCGAATGGCCCGCGCTGTCGGACTACGACCTGTCATCGCTGCGCAACGTCGGCGGTGGCAGCGCTGTGTGGCCCCCGGAGCTCCTGCGCAAGCTGGAGGAGACACTGCCCTGGGTCCGCCCGGGCCTCGGCCTCGGTTTCGGGATGACCGAGACCAACGGCTTGGGGACGTCGTTGAGCCGGGGGGACACCTACACCCATCCCGACTCGATCGGGCAGCCGGCGCCGACGGTACAGGTCGAGATACGCGATCCCGGCACCCACGAGGTACTCCCGCACGGCGAGGTGGGGGAGATCGCCCTGCGCACCGCGGCCACGTTCCTCGGGTACTGGCGCAATCCCGAGGCGACGGCCCGGGCTCTCGATGCCGAGCGCTGGTACCACACGGGCGACTTCGGTCATATCCGCGACGGCTTCGTCTACCTGGAGGGGCGCCGTCAGGACCTCATCATCCGGGGCGGCGAGAACATCTACCCGATCGAGATCGAGAACCGCCTCATTGAGCACCCCGACCTCTTCGAGGTGGCCGTCGTGGGCGTTCCGCACCCCACGCTCGGCCACGAGGTCAAGGCGTACGTGGTCGAAAAGGTGTCCGGGTCGCTCACCGAGGCGGACGTCGAGGAGTGGTGCGCGGTGACCCTGGCCCGGTTCAAGGTGCCGACGCACGTCGAGTTCGTGGCCGAGCTGCCCCACAACGCGACCGGCAAGGTCCTCAAGCACCTCCTCGGCTCCGCCGAGGCCCCGAGCGATTTCGTACAGGAGTGAACCAGCATGGACTTCGATGAGAGTGCGGAAGAGGCGGCGTACCGGGCCGAGGCCCGTGCGTGGCTCAGCGCCCATGCCACGCTGAAGGACCCGCACAAGAGCACGCCGATGTCGATGGGGGAGGCCGACCCGGAGGCCGAGCGTGAGCACGTCCGCCAGTCCAAGGCGTGGCAGCGCGCCCTGTTCGACGGGGGCTGGGCCGGTATTACCTGGCCCAAGGAGTACGGAGGGCGGGGTGGCACGCCCATAGAGGCCATCATCTTCGGCCAGGAGCAGTCCCGCTTCGATCTGCCGACCAGCGTCTTCGCCCAGAGCATCGGCATGGCGGGCCCGACGATCATGGGTCATGGGACCGACGCGCAGAAAGAGCGCTTCCTCGAGCCGATGTTGCGGGGTGATGAGGTCTGGTGCCAGCTCTTCAGCGAGCCCGGTGCAGGATCCGATCTGGCCTCGCTGGCCACCAGCGCCGTGCGCGACGGGGACGAGTTCGTGGTGAACGGGCAGAAGGTGTGGACCTCGTCGGCGCACTTCAGCGACTGGGGAATTTTGTTGGCCCGCACCGATGTCGACGTGCCCAAGCACCGGGGCATCACGTACTTCTTGTTGGACATGACCACCCCGGGCATCGAGGTGCGACCGTTGCGCCAGGCCACGGGCGCGGCGCACTTCAACGAGGTCTTCCTCACCGACGTGCGCATACCGGTTGAGAACGTCGTGGGACCGGTCAACGGAGGGTGGGGCGTCACCATGACGACCCTGACCAACGAGCGGACCCTCATCGGCTCGGGCGTCGGGGTGGGGGACGTCTTTGGCGACATCGTGCGCCTCGCCCGCGAATTCGGCCGGACCGACGACCCCCTGGTCCGCCAGGATCTGTCGGCGCTCTACATCCGCCTGCAGCTGCTCAAGTACCTCGGGTGGCGGATACAGACCGCCATCTCGCGCCACCAACAGCCGGGGCCCGAGAGCTCGGTCCTCAAGCTGGGGCTGTCCCGGCATCTCAGCCTGACGGGGGATCTCGTCATGTCGTTGCAGGGCCCACGGGCCACCCTGTTGGACTATGCCGACGCGCAGAGCGGCCCGTGGGGATTGCAGTTCCTGTCGCAGTGGGCGTCGAAGCTGGGTGGGGGCACCGAGCAGATCCAGCGCAACATCATTGCCGAGCGGGTGCTCGGCATGCCCCGTGACACTCCGGTGGACAAGGACATCCCCTTCCGTGAATCCGCTTCGGCCCGCGTCAAGGGCTAGCGCACTCTGAAGAGGTCACCATAGATTGGAGGTCCGGTCTCATGCGGCACCCCACTGCAGCACCGCCTTCCCCCGAATCGCTGACGGCGTCCCAGTTCGCCCGGCGGGAGAGGATCGTCAGGGTTGCCCTGGACCTCCTGGTGAACGGGGACTACGAGAAGATCCAGATGAAGGACGTGGCGGAGGCCTCCGACGTCGCCCTCGGGACGGTCTACCGGTACTTCACCTCCAAGGAGCACCTCTTCGCCGCCGTGCAGCTCGAATGGGTAAAGAGCCTGCACCGTCAGATCCTGAGGCGGCCCCCGACGGGTCAGAGCAACCTGGAGCGACTCTCGCAGGTCCTGCACAAGTCCGTGCGCGCCTTCCAGATCCAACCGCAGTTCTACCGGGTTCTCCTCGTGCTCGAGGTGGCGAAGGATCCCTTCGCCAAGGAGCTGTACGAAGTCATGTCGCGCGAGACCGAGGCGACGTATCGTGAGTCGCTTTCCGGCATTGATCCGCAGACCGCCGCAGACCTGCTCCGGGTCGTCCTGGCGGTGCTGGGCGCTGAGCTCAGAGGTTGGGTGCTCGGGCGTCAGTCCATCGACGAGGTCAAGCAGAACCTCGACGAAGCCCTCTCGCTCCTCCTCACCTACCGTGACCCGACGAGTGTCGATGTGGCAACAGCGGAGCGGTTGGCGACCTAGCGGGCTCGGGGCGTCGCGGTCCGCTCAGGCCGGGCGCGTCGCCAGGCCGAGGATCCCGGCCGCCTGATCCGGGGTGGCTACCGGCCGCCCCGCCTCTGCGCACAGCGCGACGGCCTCGGCGACCAGCTCGGGATTGGTGGGTGTCCGTGGGCCACCGAAGAACTCGAGCCCCAGGTGGAGGTGGCCGCCGGCGTCGAGGGCGGCCCGGGCCACCTCGCTGGCGATCACGTCCCCGCCGACGACCGAGACCGCCCACGGCAGGTCGCTCCCGTCGAGCAGCTCGCGGTAGGCGGCCAGAGCGGTGACCGTCGGCGGGAGGCCGAACGGCGCACCCATCAAGCCCCGTTCGGAGGAGAAGTAGAGCTTGACCATGGTGCCACGGGGGAGGCGGCCGGCTCGCCACCAGGCCAGCGTGGTTTGGAGGAACCCCGGCTCGTAAATGGCGAGGCTGGGGCCGAGCCCATGGTCGCGGCAGATGTCGAAGGCGTGCCCGATGACGTCGTAGGAGTTGGCGTAGACGAATCCGCCGGCCGGGACCCCGTCCCCGTCGACCCCGCCGAGGTTGAGCGAACCGGGGTCGACGATCCCGATTCGCAGCACCCCGCTTTCCGCCAGCCGGCCGAGGTGCTCATAGCTGATGGCGGTGCCGTAGCGGACCGTGGGGTACACCAAGGCGTCGGGGCGCGCCGCCAGAATCGGGCGCCACCCCTCCAGGTAGCGCGCCACCGTCTCGTCCTCGGAGGCGCCGACGAGGTCGATGTGGTTATGGATGACCGCCGCGCCGGCCGCGATGCACGCCAGGGCGTCGGCGGCTATTTCTGCGGGCTCTTTGGGTACGTGTGGATTGGTGTCCTTGGAGGTCTGGCCGTTGATGGCGGCTTCGATGATCACCGGGTCAGGGGCCACATCGGGAACATAGTCGACGCCGCCGGCGGCCCACCGGGTCCCGTCTCGACGCGGTGCGTTCCGCCCGCCTAGAATCTAGAATAAGGTTCTAGAGACGTCTGTTCAGTAACCGTGAAATGAGGGCAGGAATGGAAACCGGCAACGCCACCATCGATCGGGCCAAGGGCCACTACACGATCGTCACCGCCGACAGCCACGCCGGGGGCAGCCACGCTGCCTACCGCGAGTATCTCGATCCCAAGTACCTCGAGGACTTCGACGCCTGGCGGGCCAAGTACAAGAACCCGTTCAAGGACCTCGGCGACACCCGGCGCTTCCGCAACTGGGACAACGAGATGCGCAACGGCCAGGAGGAAGAGGACGGCGTCGTCGGTGAGGTCATCTTCCCCAACACGGTGCCCCCGTTCTTCCCCGGGTTCGTGCTCTTCGCTCCTCCGCCCAAGGCCGAGGACTATGAGCACCGGCTGGCCGGGATCCGGGCGCACAACCGCTGGCTGGTGGACTTCTGCAACGAGTTCCCCGAGCGCCGGGCCGGGATCGGTCAGATCTTCCTCAACGACATCGACGACGCCATCGAAGACGTCAAGTGGATAAAGGACCACGGCCTGCGCGGCGGGGTCCTCATCCCCAACGTGCCGCCCGACGTCAAGTGGGTCAAGCCGCTGTACGACCCGGCCTACGACCGGCTGTGGCAGGTCATCTCGGATCTCGACATGCCCATCAACGTCCACGGCGGCACTGGGGCACCCGACTACGGAAACTACCCGTTCTCCATGCTCTTCTACATCAACGAGGTGGGTTGGTACTCGCAGCGTCCGCTGGTCCAATTCGTCTTGGGAGGTGTCTTCGAGCGCTTCCCCCAACTCAAGTTCGTCATGACCGAGACGGGTTGTGCGTGGGTCCCCGGGTTGTTGGCGCAACTCGACGCCACGATCGACCAGATCCGCAAGACCGGTCAGACGGGCGAGATCCGCTACGGGGAGAGCGACAAGCTCAACCACCTGGCCAGCGAGTACTTCGCTCAGAACGTCTGGATGGGCGTGAGCATGCCCCGTCCCGCCGACGTGGCGGCGCGGGAGAAGATCGGTATCGACCGCTTCATGTGGGGCAGTGACTACCCGCACGACGAGGGCACGCACCCGTTCACCCGCGAGCACCTGCGCCAGGTCATGACCGGCATCAAGCCCGACGAGATGCAGAAGATCCTGGCCGAGAACTGCGCCAAGCTCTACGACTTCGACCTGGCCAAGCTGGCCCCCCTGGCGGCCGAGTTCGGGCCCACCGTCGAGGAGCTGACCGTCCCGCTGGACGAGCTGCCCGACAACCCGAACGAAGCGCTGTTGCGTTCCGCCGGCAAAGCGTTCTGAGGGTAGGGGAATGGCGATACCAGAAGGGCTGGGAGCGATCGACCTGATGATCAGCTTCCCGAGCGCCGACGCCCGCGGCCACTACGACAACCTGCGGGCGTTGGCCAAGGACGCCGAGAGCAAGGAAATGGAGTTCCCGGCGGAGTACATGTTCAAGCAGGTGCCCAACTACCTCCCCGAGGGCGCCGATCCGATTGAGATCACGCTGCAGGAGATGGACTTCTGCGGTGTGGCGGCAGGGCTCGTCGGCAACCCGTACTTCGAGCCCGGCCGGCGGGCGCTGAAGGAGCATCCGGACCGGTTCTTCGCCGGGATCGAGATCGATCCGAACGACATCACGGGGGCCGTGCGGAAGATCCGCAAGGCCAAGGACGACGCCGACATCAAGGCGGTGACGACGTTCCCGGCCGGGTGCACCCCGCAGGTGCCGGTGAGCGATCGGCGGTACTACCCGATCTACCAGACCTGCATCGACCTGGACATCCCGATCATCTCCAACGCCGGCATCCCCGGTCCACGCGTGCCGGCCGCCTGCCAGGACGTCATGCACTTCGACGAGGTGTGTTACGACTTCCCCGAACTTCGCATCATCATGCGCCACGGGGCCGAACCCTGGGAAGCCCTGGCGGTGAAGCTCATGCTCAAGTGGCCGGGGCTGTACTACATGCCGAGCGCATTCGCGCCGAAGTACTACCCCAAGGCCATCATCGACTACGCCAACTCCAGGGGCAGCGACAAGGTCATGTACGCCGGCTACTACCCGATGGGGCTGAGCCTGCGGCGCATTTTCGAGGAGATGCCCGGAGTTCCCCTCAAGGACCAGGTGTGGCCGAAGTTCCTGCGTAACAACGCCATCGAGGTCCTCAAGCTCGACCTGCCCAAGTTCACGGCCCCCGCCTAGGCCACGGACCACATGCTGATCGACCTGAAGGACCGGACCGCCCTGGTCACCGGGGCCGGCCGCAGCGTGGGGCGCGGCATCGCCGAGGTGCTGGCGTCGGCCGGCGCGTTCGTCTACGTGAACGACCTGCACGCCGAGCGGGCGGACGAGGTCGTGGCGGCCATCGAGTCGAACGGGGGGTCGGCCAAGACCCTGGCCTTCGACGTGACCGACTCGGGCGCCGTGGCCCGTGGCTTCGCCGCGGTCGAGTCGGACGACAGCGCCATCGACATCCTGGTGAACAACGCGGGCATCGCCGAGGGCACGAGGCCGACTCTCTTCAGCGAATCCGGACCGGAGGACTGGCAGCCCACGGTGGATCTCAACCTCTACGGGTCGATGAACCTCATCCGCAATGCCCTGCCGAGCATGATCGAGCGGCGGTTCGGGCGGATCATCCAGATCTCGTCCGGTGCCGGCAGCACCGGCCTCTCCATCGGGGTCAGCGCCTATGGGGCGGCCAAGGCGGCCGCCGAATCGCTCATACGGCACGTGGCGGTGGAGAACGGCAAGCACGGGATCACCGCCAATGCACTCGCCCTCGGCCTGATGGCGAACGTGGGGGGAACCGTGAACGAGGGTGTCCTGAGGCTGCTCAAAGGAGTCCCGGTGGGCCGTTTGGGCGAGCCGGAAGAGGTGGGGCTCGCCGCGGCCTGGCTGGCGTCCGACGGCGGGGGATTCGTCACGGGACAGGTCATCCATCTGAACGGCGGTTCGACCTTCGGGCGTTAGGGCCGGCGCCGTCCAGCCTACGATCGTCGGCGTGGATCACGGACCGTTGCGGGCAACGTCGCACGGCGGGATCGTGAGCGTGGTGATCGACCACCCGCCCACCAACCTGTTGGACGGTTCCCTGCTCGAGGGTCTGCGCAGTTTGCTCGACCACCTCGAACGCGAGCCCTCGGCGCGGGTCGTCATTTTCCGCAGCGCCGACCCGGACTTCTTCGTGATGCACGGGGACGTGGAGCTCCTGGTCGGCCTACAGCCGCCCGCGGCACCGGTGGTGGAGGCGAACCCCGCCGCCGCCACGCTGCAGCGCATCGCCGTCGCGCCCTTCGTCAGCATCGGGCTGCTCGACGGGGCCGCCCGCGGGGGCGGATGCGAACTGCTGTGTGCCATGGACGTGCGGTTCGGAACCGAACGGGCTGTCATCGGACAGCCCGAGGTGGCGATGGGCATCCTGCCCGGTGCCGGTGGCACCGCACGCTGGCCCCGACTGGTCGGCCGGTCCCGGGCCCTCGACATCCTCCTCACCGGCCGCGATGTGGCGGCCGCCGAGCTCCTGGCGCTGGGTTGGCTACTCGCGGTGGGCCCCCCGGAGCGCATAGAGGGGGAACTGGCGGCGTTCGCAGGGCGGATAGCGAGAATGCCCGCCGCATCGGTGGCCGCCGTCAAGCGCGTGCTCAACGCTGCCCTGGCCGGCATCGACGCTGCCTTGGTGGTCGAGAGCGAGGAACTGGGCCGCCTTCTGGCATCGGGCGGGCATCAGGCACCGATGCGCCGGTTCCTGGACGCGGGCGGCCAGACCCGTGAAGGCGAGACGACGGGGATGGCGGCCACGTTCGACGCCATGCTCGAGCGCCCCGAGGGTGCATGAGGCTGACCTAGGATCTTGCACAGGGGGCCGAACGATGTTCGGATGGCGGCTCTCTCCCAACGCCGCGCCGGGGGATGCTCGCTCCCCGGTGTCAGATCGGAGATAAGGAATGACGATGCCAGTGCAGCTGTCGACCGGCCTGCGGACCTTCGCCGCCGAGGATCCCGGAGACTGGTCGTCCCTGGTCGAGTTCGCCCGGGCCGCCGATGAAGCCGGCATCGATCGACTGGTGCTCTCGGACCACGTCGTGTTCGGGGAGAACCTCGACGCCTACGGCGACCCCGCCAACGGTGGCTCGCGGGGTGGCAAGCAGCCGACCGGTCCCGACGGGGCCTGGCTCGACCCGATCACCACCATTGCCCACCTCACCGCGGTGACCACCCGGGTCCGCTTTGCCACCAACATCCTGATCGCCGCGCTGCGGCGTCCGGTCGTCCTGGCCAAGGCGGCCGCAACCATCGACGTGCTGTCGAAGGGGCGCCTGGACATCGGCGTCGGCGTCGGGTGGCAACGCGAGGAGTACGAGGCGGCGGGCCTCTCCTTCGAGGGCCGAGGTCGTCTCCTCAACCACACCATCGAGGTCTGCCAGACCCTTTGGCGGAACGAGACGGCCAGCTACGAGAGCGACGAGCTCTCGTTCTCCCACATCCATCAGATGCCCAAGCCGACCCAACCGGGCGGGGTGCCGATCTGGGTCAGCGGCACGGTGAACGGGCGCTCAATGGACCGGTTGGCTCGCTACGGTGCCGGCTGGATCCCGTGGGGCGACGACGCGGCGGACGTCGCGGGCGGGATCGCCCGCATGCGGGCGGCCGTGGCGGATCGGGATCGGGACCCGGGCGACATCGGCGTGGTGGGGACGCTGGTGCCGGTCCGCGACAGCGAAAAGAACGTCGACCTGGCCAAAACGATGGCATCGGTGCCCGCGTTCCGCCAGGCGGGGGTCACCGACTTTCGCATCAATCTCGCCGCGCCGAGCGGTCAGGGCGCCCTCACCGACTACCTGGGTGAGGTCGTCGCCGCCTTCCGCTCCGCCAGCGCCTGAGACAGAAGGAGGAGGTAGCCATGGCAGTCATCGAATCGGCATGGGAGAGTCATCCCGGGTATCGCATCGATCTCGTGCCCTACCGTGGCGTGGCACGGGCTTGGCACGGCGACCTGCTGCTGGCCGAGAGCACCGGGGCCCTCCGGGTGATCGAGACCGACCACGTCGAACGGCTGTACTTCCCCGAGGGTGATGTGCGGCTGGACCTGTTCGCCGCGAACGACCACCACACGATCTGCCCGTTCAAGGGGGAGGCCGACTATTGGACCCTGACGTCGGTCGACCCCGCGGTCGAGGACGTGTTCTGGACGTACCGCGACCTGTTCGACGAGGTGGCAGGACTGAAGGGCTATCTCGGGGTGTACCACGAGAAGGTCCGTGTCGAACTCGAGACCCGCTGGCCGGACGACGCCCGCGCCGTGAGGACCAACCCGTTCCCCGTGTGGGGTGATCAGTCCGATCTGCTCCGGCTGATCGACGCCCAGGAGGGCGGGCCGAACCGCTTTGTCGCCCCGGGCTATCACGAGCGCTCGCGCAATGTCGTCGAGGGCGGTCAGCTGCTGGCCCAGTCCATCGTGGCGGCATCGAAGGCTCTACCCGGCCAGCGGGTGACCTCGGCCTTCATCACCTTCCCGAAGGCGGCGTCGTTCGACGATCCCATCGAGCTGGTGGTGGAGCCGCTACGGCGGGGGCGCACGTTCTCGAGCGTCGCCGTCCGGGCCGAGCAGAACGGAACGCTCGTCAGCCCCAGCCTGATGCTGATGGACTCCGGCGCTCCCGACACGATCCGCGACGCCGCACCCATGCCGGACGTGCCGGGCCCCTATGAGTCGGAGCCCTATGACATGTGGGTCACCGGCCGTGATCTGCGCATCGTCGACGGCGCCTACTCGCCCGACCCCGACCGGGTCGGCCCTCCGGTGATCTACGCCTGGATGCGGTTCCGGGACAACCCCGAGGAGCCGTACCTGCGCAGCGCGCTGGTGGCCCAGGCCACGACGCACTGGACCATCGGGGCGGCCATGCGTCCCCACAAAGGCTTCGGGGAGGCGGATGCCCACGTCACCTTGTCGACGGGCATCATGTCGGTCAGCATCGCCTTTCACGACGACGCCCCACTCGATGAGTGGTTCCTCTACGACAATCCGGCCATCTGGTCCGGGCGGGGATTGGCGCAGGGTGACGGCAGGATCTTCACCCAGAGTGGCACGCTCATCGCCTCGTACTCGGTGCAGGCGATGATCCGCGACTTCGTCAAGCCCCCAGAAACGATGGGGATGGACTCGACCAACGCAATGTGAGAGGGGCGGGGGGGTTGGACGTGGATCGATTGGTGGGCAAGGTGGCTGTCGTCGCCGGTGGAGGGAACGGCATCGGGGCGGCGAGCTCCCGTCGCCTGGCCGCCGAGGGCGCGAGCGTCGTGGTGGCGGACATCGACGTCGCCGCGGCCGCACGAGTCGCTGAGTCGATACGCTCCGATGGGGGCTCTGCGCTCCCGATCGCCTGCGACATCTCCGACGAGGCTTCGGTCGTGGAGCTGTTCGAGGAGGTCTCCCGGGCCTCTGGGGGCGTGGATCTCCTCCACAATGTGGCCGCCGACCTGTCACCGGGGACGATCGGGCGCGACACGGACCTGCTCGAGATCGACCTCGCCGTGTGGGATCGCACCTTGCATGTCGACCTGCGGGGGTATGTCCTCACCATGCGCGCCGCCATCCCCATCATGCTGGCGCGCGGCGGCGGGGCGATCGTCAACACCAGCTCGGCGGCGGCGTTCGCGGGCGAGGCGACCCGCCCGGCCTATGGGGCGGCGAAGGCCGGGATAAACGCCGTCAGCCGCCACGTCGCCAATAGGTGGGGGCGGCAGGGAATCCGCTGCAACGTGGTGGCTCCGGGCCTCGTTCTCACGCACACGGCGACCGAAGCGGTGCGCGACGACCTGGCCAAGCGGCAGCGGCGGAACCCGTCGGGACGCCTCGGCACGCCCGATGACATCGCGGCGTCGGTGGCCTACCTGCTGTCGTCCGACGCCGTCTTCGTCAACGGGCAGGTGATCTCCGTCGACGGCGGCATCACCATGCGCTGAACGCCGGGTTCGCTCAAGAAGAATTCCCGAGGCGAGCCACAATGGCGTCGAGCGGCTCCTCGGAGTTCACCCAGGTGGTCTGCTCGTCACGATCCTCAATGCGCCACCCCTCGGCGGTCCGCACGAACTTGTCGACGTAGAAGCCCCCCACGAAGAGCATCGTGGCCGCACCGGCCTCATCGGTCAGGGTGTTGGGGTTGAAGAAATAGGTCCGCCCGGTACCGTGATCGCCGTCGAGCTCAATCTGGCGATTGCCCAGCAGGTGTTGCGACGCCGAGAACGCGGTGAGGGCCTTTTCGAGCCAGATCCTGATCTCGGGGTACTTCCCCTTGATGCCCTCGCTGGAGGTGTAGTCGATGGTGGCGTCGGGCGTGAAGACCGTGGCCAGGAGGTCCCACTGGCGCGTGTCGAGCGCCACGGTATAGCGCGTGAGGAGATCGTCGATCTCCAGCCGGTCGATGAGCAGCTGCACCTGCGCGCTCGTGTCTCCCATGACTATGCCTCCTTGTGTTTGCCTGTTGTGTCGTTGCCATTGCCTTCTGCCGCCCGGGCCGGAAGCCCGAAGATGAGTTCTGCGTCGGCCCGGGTCGGTGCGGCCACCGACAGGTTGACGTCCCTCGCCTCGGCCAGCTCCTGGGCCGCCCGGAGGTCCTTGTGGAGAATCCGCACGGCGGCGGTCATGCGCGCGTACTGCGCCGCGTCGAAGTCCGGATCGGACGGGTCGATCGTGGCCACGGTGCCCCGACGCCACGGCACGGTCAAGCCTCCTGCACCCTGGTAGCTGGTCTCGATCACGTCGGACAGCATGGCAAGGTCGACGCCGCTCCGCTCGGCCAGCAACCCGGCTTCGTAGACGACATGCCAGGTGCAGTAGGTGATGACGTTACGGGCGAGTTTGGCGGTCATGCCGGCCCCGAGCGGGCCCATGTGGAACACCCGGGACGAGAAGTCGTCGAGGACCGGCCGGATGCCCCGTACAACGCTCTCGTCCCCGCCGACCATGGACACCACGCCTTTGGTGGCCGCAACCTCGCCACCGGTCACCCCGCAATCGATCAGGGTGACACCCGAACGCCGGGCTCTCTCTGCGATGTCGTGGAGCGCGGGGATGCCGATGGTGCTCAGGACGACGACGGAGAGGCTCTCGCGCGCCGACCCCATGAGGCCACCGGGCCCCCAGAGCACATCGCGCACCTGGGCTTCGTCCACCACCACGACGAGCACGACGTCACACGCCGCCGACACCTCGCTCGGCGCGGCGGCGACGATGGTGCCGGCCGGAAGGTCCTGCGTCGCCTCCGCCCGCACATCGTAGACGGCGAGGGGGCGGCCGGCCCGGATCAGGCAGGTGGCGACGGCTCGTCCCATCGTCCCGAGGCCCACGACGCCGACTCTCGACGCGCCGTTCGCCGGCGGCCCCGCTGCTCCCCCCGTCCCGCCGGTGCCCATGCCTTCACCCCCCATGCGTGTGGATCCTCGCGTCAGCCGGCGCAAGGGGCAGCGTACTCATTCCCCTCCCGGCGATCCCCTCCCGAAGAGTCGACACCGGGCCGCGCCGGTCAGGACCCGCTTCCCGCCTTCTCCCGAAAGCGGGTGGTCCGGTGCACCGGATCGGTGTCGACCTTGGGGATGACGTGCTCGCCGAGGAGGCGGATGGTCTCGAAAATCGTGTCGTCTGGTGCGCCCGGGTGCATGGCGAAGACGAGCTGGTCGGCACCGGCGCTCTCCCACAT